>Ga0228650_1000077_pt1 | contig 29292 bp, 29 predicted proteins | sample 62DmetaG_FD_183171 | JGI IMG/M metagenome (GOLD analysis project Ga0228650, IMG submission 183171) | Seawater microbial communities from Monterey Bay, California, United States - 62D | ecosystem: Environmental > Aquatic > Marine > Coastal | place: USA: California | collected 2016-10-28
GCTCCAAGCACTTGGATTGTAGGCAGTTTCAAATTTCTCTAAACTCGACTTAATTGCTTGTTCGACGGACGAACCTGATTGATCTACAGAATTGGCATCGAGGTGCAAGCGCATCGCATCCCATGAACTAGGGCTGTATGGTAGATCTAGATTTTCTAGGCTCTCCTTAATGCTATTTTCAATATTATTTTTCATTTCAATTTATCTTCTTGAACTCTTCATTCAGAGTCCGCTGAAGGTTTATTTTTGCTTTAGACAAGTTTGATTTTGACGTTCCTTCGCTAATTCCTAAAATTTCAGCTATTTCTCGATGGGTATATTCCTCCATGACGAATAGATTGAATACAGCACGGTATGCCGGAGACAATTGATTGATGGCTTTTAGTGCTATCTCTGCTTTCAAACCAACAAACTCAATTTCTTCCTTTTCAACTACAGGGTCCGTACTTTCGAGCTGAAAGTCTTCATCATTGTCAGTAAGGAAGGGTTTTTTCTTTGATTTCCTAATACTGTCGATAGCGGTATTCACCATTATTCTTCTGATCCAACCCTCAAATGAGCCTTTGAAATCGAACGCATCTAACTTGTCAAAGATCTTAATAAAACCTTGTTGAAGAACTTCCTCTGCTGTATCTCTATCTTGAGTGTAACGCATACAAACACCTAACATTTTACCATAGAATAGCCGAAACAATTCTTCCTGCGATCGCCGGTCATTTTTTATGCAACCGCGGATGAGTATCTTAAGATGTTCTTTATTCTCCAATTTAATTTCACTTAAAAGACGAAGTGTCTATGCGTCGGTTGCCTATTACTGTTTTGTTTTTCGAAGACCTTCCAAAAAATAAAGATTTTCAGTAATTTTCTCTTACAATTATATTAATTTTGCGCCATCACACGAAATTATAATTGATCAAATAGAATAAAATGAAAGTAACTGTTGTTGGTGCGGGGAATGTTGGAGCGACATGCGCGAATGTTTTGGCACACAAAGAGATTGCAAACGAGATCGTTTTACTTGATATTAAGGAAGGTTTTGCTGAAGGTAAAGCACTTGATATTTGGGAAACATCACCGATCAATCTTTACGATTCAAGAACAATTGGATCTACAAATGATTATTCAAAAACAGCTGACTCTGACGTAGTTGTTATCACTTCTGGTCTTCCGAGAAAGCCAGGTATGTCTCGTGATGATTTAATTGCGACCAATGCAGGTATTGTGAAGCAAGTGACTGAAAACGTAATTAAGTATTCTCCAGATGCAAAAATTATTTGTGTTTCAAATCCGTTGGATGTAATGACCTATTGCACGTATCTTACTGCAAAGGTTGATCGCAGTAAGGTCTTTGGAATGGCTGGAGTACTAGACACAGCGCGTTACCGATCATTCTTAGCATTGGAATTGAATGTTTCACCCAAAGACATCCAAGCAGTTTTGATGGGTGGACATGGAGATACAATGGTTCCTTTGCCTCGCTATACTACTGTTGGAGGTATACCCGTAACTGAATTGATCGATAAGGTAAAACTTGATGAAATTATCGAAAGAACTAAGTTTGGAGGTGGTGAAATCGTTAAATTACTTGGTACTTCTGCTTGGTACGCTCCTGGTGCAGCAGCGGCTCAAATGGTAGAAGCGATTGTGAGAGATCAAAGACGTGTGTTCCCAGTGTGCGCATGGTTGGATGGTGAGTACGATATGAAAGACATCTATTTAGGTGTGCCAGTCGTGCTTGGAAAAAATGGAATTGAAAAGATTATTGAGCTTGATTTGAACGAAGAAGAAAAATCAATGCTAGAAGAATCTGCCGAAGCAGTTAGAAATGTAATGGCAGTTCTTGACAATATGAATGCTGAGGCCTAGCCAAAGTCACTAAATAATTTGTAATCCCTTCACCTTGGTGAGGGGATTTTTTTTGAATGGATTTTAAACTGAGAAAAAAAGTTCTCTAAAAATTATGAAGTTTTGATCCTTGAGTCATCATAATAGTATGAAGCAGTGGTTCTTATTTTTTGTATTTGCTATTTTGAGGATGTATTGTTTTTCTCAAAACGACTCAGTTCTGGTGCATATTGTGCTAATAAGCAAGACGGAAAAAGAATTCATTCAGAATGTTCAGGGAATTGTTGAAATAGAAAATAAGTTGATTGTCCGAAAAACAGATCAAAAAGGTTGTTTTGAATTTAAAGCAAAAGTAGGGGATGTCATTGAATTCAAATTTTCGCATTCACAATTTAATTCTTTAAGAGAGACAAGAAGTATTGCAGCAAAATATAGGGGTGAGCGCATTGAGTTTGTTTTTCAAATGGAATATATTCGCAGGAAGGAGTTTGGTGATATTATCGTTTCAGCCCCAGGCTTGCCAAATGTAGTTTACGAATCAAAAAAACGACATGTTTCAGACTTTGAAATTCTTCCAAATGGAGATTTATTACTTCTAACATATCCAAAGAGACTGAGTAAAGGAAGTGAGCTGTTACTTTTTAATGAGATAAATGTATTGCGCAGTTTCAAACTCCCGGGAATTGCTGAATACATGGTACATGATTATCGAGGGAACCCATATGTGATTTGTAAAGATGCTGATTATGGAATTTCAATCGGTGAGGATACGATAACAATTACAGGACTCGAATCCGATTATTTCCGAGAAAATATTTCACCAATTATCGATACAAATAGAAATCAAATTTATTTCTCAACGTTCAATCCTGATTACCCTGCATTTGATTATTTTTTATTCAATCAAGCGGATACTTCATATAAGCGTTTAATAGCAATAGAAGATGAGTTTATGATGGAGCTTTATCGCTCTGAATACAAATGGGTTGATGTGCGCACAAAACTTTGGGCAAAGAACAAAGAACTGCAAACAGGTATTGATGCTGAAGTTTGGGTTGGTGCGAATTATTTTACCCAATCGGTATTCTATAAAGAACTGTATGCCCCCATGTTCCAAAGAAACGATAGCCTTTTTGTGTTTGATTATTACAAAGACAAGTTGTATACATTTTATGCAAATGGTGAAAAATTGGACAGCATTGGAATTTACCATCACTACAATCCAAAATCGACAGGATGGAAAAAAAATCTTATTCAAGACAACGCAACCGGACAAATATATGCATTGTTTGAGAGAGCAGGGTACAGCTATTTGGGCAGAGTAAATACGAAAACCGGTGCGATTAATAAGCAGATCAAGCTCAAACATCGCTATGTTGATGAAATAAAAGTTTATGATAATTTTGTCTATTATATTTATCGAGAATTTGAATCGATTCAGAAGAAAACCCTTTATAAAGAGCGACTTCCATACGCCTATCCAAAAGAAGATGCAATGGATAATGTAGGCTTTGGATCAAAAAAAAATTATTTACCTAAAGTTGATTGATTTTCCGAGCCAAATCAACTCCTAAGCTAAAACAAGCCTGAAGCAGATAGCCTCCCGTTGGGGCATTCCAATCTAACATTTCACCGATGCAAAAGGTGTTTGATCGATTCTTCAATTCAAAGTTGTCAGTGATTGCTGAGAGTGGGATACCACCAGTTGTTGATATGGCCTCATCTATTGGTGCAGCGGCTATCAATGTTACAGGAAATCCTTTTATGCGCTTGGCCAATACTTTCGGGTTTAAAAATTCCTCTCTCGTAAGCGTTGTTTTTAACATGCCACGCTGTGTATTATTTAATTTTAAATCACGTTTCAAGCAATCGCTTATTTTTGAGTGCCTTGATTTATTTAATTTATTTAGAACGACTTCCAATTCAGTTGTTGGCTTGAAGTCAATCAATACGGTAGCTTCTCCTTTTGTGTCTAATAATTTCTGTATCTCATTGCTCAGCGCATAAATAGCATTTCCTTCCATTCCAAATTGAGTGATTACAACCTCACCCAATTGTGAATTTCCGTAACAAGAAATAGAGATGTTCTTGAGTGGTTTTCCTTCATTCCAATTGATGAAATCAGAGCTCCAATTTACTTCGTAGGCGCAGTTCGCAGGTTGAAAAGGAATGACATCATAGCCATTTAGTTTAAATATTTCTATCCAATTACCATTTGAGCCAGTGACGCTCCAGCTTGCACCACCCAGAGCAAATATTGTAAAATCAGGATCTATCTGTATCCTATTTTTAAAAACAATTGAGTCATTTTTCCAATTGGACCATTCATATCCAAATTTCAGATGAACATCTTTTTCCTTTAGGAAATCAACAATAGCTGTTAAGACTTCAATTGGCTTGATTCCATCCACCTGGTAGACTCGATTACTACTGCCTATATAGGTTTCTATTCCAATTTGGGAAAACCAATTTCGGAGGTCTTTGTTAGAGAAATTTAATAGACTGTTTTTTAGAAAGAGCATTGGATGGTAGCGTCCAATCATCGATTCAATAGGTTCAGAATGGGTGAGGTTGAAGCCACCTTTTCCAGCTACCAGGAATTTTCTACCTAAAGATTTATTTTTTTCGTAAACGGTAACATCAAATTTATCTGTATCTAAAAATGCCGCAGCCATAAGGGCAGACGGACCGCCACCTATTATTGCTACCGACTTTCTTGACTTTGACATTTTTTAAATTTAATACCTCTTTTTTAAAGCCTTATTTTTATTGAAACAGGTAAGTGATCTGAATATCCATTCAGGTACTTTTTTCCTCCATATGTTCTTGCTGGAACTTCATTTCCTCTGTACTCACCAATTAGAAAATTGAAACTGTGAATTGTTCCAGAATTTTTTACAATTCGTGTTCCTCTCTTTTTTAGGAATGAATCAGACACCATTATGTGATCCAATATACCCCATTGTCCTCTGTAGTTATGAGTTCCTTGGTACTTTCCGCTTTCGGTAGTTATCATAGGAGACAATTGTTCTTGAATCATTTGAGGAGCGGCATTCTCTGGATGATCGTTCAAGTCACCCATGAAAATGATGCGTACTTTTGGGTCATTCTGTATCAGTGAATCAATAAATAGTCGTGCATTTTCTGCCGCTATCATTCGTTTTGGTTCGCTTTCCTCTGCGCCACCATAACGACTCGGCCAGTGATTTACCATAACATAAAAAGATGTTTTTCTCGCGGTAAAGCGCGCCCACAAAATATCACGAGTGGGTCTGTCTCCCGGTATATTAAATCGAATGGTCCCTTTTTCTTCTAATAATAGAGCGGATTTATCATATATTATTGCATTGTCAATTCCCCTTTGATCTCGACTTTCTGCATGAACTACTGCATGTGTGCAAGAAAGTTGTCCATTCTTGACAATATCCAAAACAACATTTTTATTTTCAACCTCACAAAGACCAATTATTAATGGAGATTCGATCGCATCAATAACTTGATTGATGTGCTTGATTTTAGTATTGTATTTCTCGGAATTCCATTCCTTTTTACCATTTGGAAGAAACTCCGAATCACTTTTATTCGGGGTATCAAGTGTATCAAAGAGATTCTCAACATTGTAAAATGCGATGGTACGTTCTTTTTGTCCAAAAGAGAAAATGGACAAACTTAGAAGTAGTACAAGTAGCGAAATTTGTTTCATAGTTTAGGGCATTAATAGTTTTCGAGTGAGTGGACCATTGCACATTACCGCATCAAGGATTGAGAGATTTGTAGTAAAACTTTGTTTTGAAGGGAAGACCTGAATGTATGGTGCTGGTATGAAATTTTGATGCTTCATTTTGGCAGTGAGCATTACTCTGGGATCATTTTCAATTGCAGGTTGAAATGAAGATGTAGCAATCAATGTTGTCTCAATATCAATCCATTTTAAAATACGTTTTGTTATGTTCAAATTGTACATTAAAAAGTTTTTTTCTGAATTAAAGAGTAATTCTTCAACCTCCATGCCATAGTAATCAAAAAACGGTGCGCTTTGATATGCCGTTTTAATAGATCTCCAATGCCTTTGCTGCCAATTTTCATCAGTTGAAAGAAGAATTTCGTTTGTTGGTGTTTTGGACCCAGAGTGCTTTTTTGTTGGTATTGAAAGTGTTAAAATTCCATCAGCACTAAGAATATCACACCGATTTCGGTACGATTGTTTCGGAAAATGCTCCTTTGCTTCAATTAGAACAGTCTTATGCTTTGCAAGAGCAGTAAAGTATTTAATGCTGCCAAAATAGGAAATTGGAAAAACGGGGACCATTATTTAATTGCAGTAAACATTCTGTCCCATCTAAAACCTCCGTAAGGATCATTGGATAACCAAACCATAGAGGCCTTACCTACGATGTGGTCTTCAGGGACAAATCCCCACATTCTCGAATCTGCGGAATTAAAGCGATTGTCTCCCATCATCCAATAATAATTCATCGCGAAGGTATAGTTCGTTGCCTTTTTTCCATCAATTAGAATTGTTCCGTCTTCTTTTTCTACCAAATTATGCCCTTCATACGCTGAAATAATTCTTCTGTAATAAACAATATTCTTAGGATTGATTTTTATTTGTTGTCCTTTTTTCGGAATCTGGAATTTATGAAAATCAGTTACTGTATTATTAATGAAGGGGTCATTTGGAAAAAATTTAATGTTGTTCATGTATTCGTATGGCGTAGGGATCAGACTTGGATTGTCACTGTATTGTGGTCGTTGTCTTAAGTTGAATTTCTGATTGGTAAAGTCTTTTTTAAGACGTTTGATCGCTTTTCTATTGACGTGAACTCCCTGAATTGGTCCCACACGTTGGCCGTATTGATCTCTGGCCTGATCGTACTGTGTATTTGCATCAACGGTATATTTCGCCATCATTTCAGGATCTGTCAGTGCTTTGAAGTCTTGAATTTCGTACAATAAATTTTGTTGTGGTGCAATGTAGGCACGTTTATCATTTACATACAAAATAGATTCTTTAAGTTCGAGCCAGTCGCCTGGTGTTCCTACACAGCGTTTGATATAATTCTCTCTTTTATCCACAGGTCGATAAATTACACCGTAGTGCTCAATTGTTTCATACAGTATACCGAACTCATTACAGCGATGTGTTATACCATCTGCGATTACTTGACGCGCTTTTGATTTCCATAGATCGATTTCTTCAAAGAATTTTTCTCCAGCATTTTCCCATGTCGCCTCCCAAACCATCTTTGAGAAATCATTTGCATTTACAAGTTGATTCTCTTTTTGGATTTGCTGTCGAATAATACTTTCAGCTTTTTTGTAGTAGGGCGTTTGTTCTTTCCACAAATACATTGCTTCTTGATTCACAATGTCATGGTAATTGTGCCCCATCAGTCCATTTGGCATTCGTGGGTCATAAACAGCGGTATCACCAGCAGGATAATTAAATACAACCACATCGTTACGTTCAATACTTCCGAATCCCGGGAGGCGTGTGTAATTTGAAGTCTCGATATTTGAATACGATTTTATATTAATCCATGGTACAGTATTATGAACCAATGGGTAAGAAACGGGTGTTACAGGTACTTTGGGTCCATATGCTAACTTGTTAACAAATAAAAAATCTCCAACAAGTAAGGTCTTTTCCATTGAACCTGTTGGAATTTTAAATGGTTCAAATACGTATGTTCTTATGATCAAAGCAGCAACCAATGCGAACCAGATTGAATCTCCCCATTCTTTTACTTTTGTTTTCTTTCCAGGTTGTGCGCGTGTAACGGCAGCAAATCCAAGCGCAATGACATGTCCTATAAAAGGCAGAGCGAGGAACAGTGCCAAATGATCACCCCATTCACGATCACCTACTTCCTTGCTATTGGCCCAATTGGTCTCTGGCAAAATAGGATCGTTTGATTGGGCAATTTTATACATAATAATGTAAGGAAAAAAGATGCCCTGAACGGTATCAATCAAGGTAAAGTATCCAAATCGTCGAATGTAACTTACATTTGCAACTGACCACATAACAATATGGACACCCGGAAATAACAATAAAAGCGACCACCAGGGTTTTTTTGTGCCCAGCTTGAAAACAACAAAATAATTGTATCCAGGAATTAGTGCTTCCCATGATTTATGTTCCGTCAAATTGAAGGATTTCCACCACATGGAGATGTAGGGGTGTACCAATAATAAAAGATAAAAATAAAGTACGTTCATGATTGTTATTTTATGAGATCTCGCATTGTATACACACCCCTCTTGCCGATGAGCCATTCAGCGGCTATGATAGATCCTAAAGCGAATCCAGTTCTGTTATGAGCAGTATGTTTGAGCTCTATGCTGTCAATTTCGGAGTTGTATTGGACGACATGAGTTCCTGGAACATCTTGTGCTCTGTATGAGGTTAAGTCAATTTGGCCTTTGTCAACAGTAGGAGCTTCGTTTTTTTGATGAATCCATGAAGAAAAGTTATTATTTTCAACCAACATGTCATCAGCTAAAGTTACAGCTGTTCCGCTCGGGGCATCTAATTTTTGTAGGTGATGTGTTTCATTTATTGAGGCATCGTAGCTGCTATGCGGTTCCATTAATTTTGCCAGACGCCGATTGATATCGAAAAAAATATTTACTCCGATACTGAAATTTGATGCATGCAGTAACGCTCCATTGTGTTTTGAAACATATTCTTTTACATAGGGCAATTGATCGTTCCAAGCTGTTGTTCCAATAACTATCGGAATATTATTGTTAATGCAGCATTCGATGTGTTTAACTGCCAAATCGGGAGTTGTAAATTCTATAGCAATCTCTGCTTTTCTGAAATCCAAATCTTCTATGGGGCTCTGACTGTTGCACTTTGCAACAATCTGATGACCGCGGGAGATAGCAATTTGTTCAATTACTTTCCCCATTTTACCATATCCGATGAGAGCTATATCCATTCTATTGAAACAAAAATAAGCTTTTAGCCTAACTGCACAAGCCTCTTAATGAAAATTAAGGCTCAATTTCACTCCTGCCGTTCGATTGTTTAATAATGTCGGCTCAAGGGACATTCCTAAGTCCTCTGAAATGTCGAATGAAACAAAATGTGCTTCAACACCAGCGTCAATGAGTTGAATCAGGTAGACACCGGCAACCGCTAGGATTGACAAGTCTCTCCAGTTAAGGTGTTGATTGTAAAGGGTTAAAACACCTATATCTGAATAGTTCGCATAATCAGTATTTTGTTGAAGCCCTGTATTAACTCTGTAGGAGTATTCAGTTTTTAACGCTTTTTGTTCTCTTTGATTGAATGCTAAAAAATAGATTGACGTTCCTATTCCTCCATAAATTACAGGCACCTTCCAATAGGCTCTTTTTTTGCCTTTTGGCATCGAAATGTGATTGTATATTTGGCCTGCACCAGGAATCACAGCAGAAAATAACACGGCTTTTTTTACAGAGTGTATAGTTGTATCAATGGACAATTGGGATGAGTCGCTTGTACCTGCTAATGAAAAAAGCGGCAGAAGAAAACAGAAAAGAAAGGTGTGAACTTTCATTTTGAGTTTAGTAAATCAATAATTCGGCTAAGGTCAATTTCAGAATTAAAATTGACAATTATTTTACCATTACCATTGCTAGTTTTGGTGATTTCAACTTTGGTTGACAATTGATCGCCAAAGTCATTTTTAAAGGTATATTCTGAATCTGAAAGCTTGATTTTTTCCCTTTTTTGATCTTTTGCTCGCACTATTGGAGCAGTAACATGCTCACCACGCAAAATAGATTCAATATCGCGAACTGATAATCTCTCCTGAACAACTCTATGATAAAGTGCTACTTGTGTAGCTTCATCGCCAGCTGAAACAAGTGCTCGAGCATGACCCATTGTGATTTTTTTTCCTTTAACACCGATCTGTATATCTACCGGTAACTTCAACAAACGAAGGTGGTTTGCAATGCTGGAACGGCTTTTTGAGATTTTATGACTCAATTGCTCTTGAGTTAAGTCACATTCATCAATTAGTCGCTGGTAAGACAATCCAACTTCAATTGGATTTAAATCTTCACGTTGAATATTTTCGACCAGTGCCATTTCGAGCATTGTTTGATCATTCGCAATTCGAATGTAGGCCGGAACTTCATTGAGCCTTGCAAGTTGTGCTGCTCTAAACCTGCGTTCTCCTGAAATTAGTTGGTACTTGTCACGTCCTAACTTACGAACCGTTAATGGTTGGATAATCCCATGGAGTTTTATTGAAGTACTCAGCTCTTGAAGTGCTTCTTTTTCAAAGTTCGTTCTTGGATTAAAAGGATTTGCCTCAATCTTTGAGATTGAAACGGTAGAGATGGAGCCAACGATCCCAGCTTCTGGTGAAGAACTGGTAATATCAGTTTCTGAGTTTTCAAGAAGTGCGCTTAATCCTTTGCCTAGGGCAGATCTTTTTTTGGTATTAGAGCTCATCGCTAATTTGTATTTTTTTGTCTTCGTTGGGAATATTCGTCAAATCATTTTTCTGTAAAATCTCGCGAGCGAAATTTAAATAATTGACAGTGCCTTTACTTTTGGCATCGTGCATGATAATGGTTTCACCATAACTTGGAGCTTCACCTAATTTTGTATTTCGATGAATGACTGTGTCAAAAACAATTTCCTGGAAGTGCATTTTGACTTCCTCAACCACTTGATTTGCAAGACGCAATCGTGTATCATACATTGTCAGTAATATACCTTCAATTTCGAGTTCTGGATTCAAGCGGCCTTGAACAATTTTAATCGTGTTCAATAGCTTCCCCAATCCTTCTAACGCGAAGTATTCGCATTGAACTGGTATCATTATAGAGTCAGCTGCTGTGAGAGCATTAACAGTAATCAGACCCAGAGAGGGAGAGCAATCGATGATAATGAAATCATAATCATCTTTCACTTTGTCCAAAGCAAACTTCAACATATGTTCGCGATTCGGGAGATTAATCATCTCCAGCTCGGCACCCACCAAATCAATATGAGAAGGAAGGATGTGCAAATTTGGATTGTCGGTTTTAATAATTAATTCGGACGGATCAATATCATTAATCAAGCAGTCATAGATATTTTTCGTGTTTTTTGGGTCAAGACCTACACCGGAGGTAGCATTGGCTTGCGGGTCTGCATCAACAATTAATGTTTTATATTCCAAAACTCCCAAGCAACCACTAAGATTGATCGCAGTAGTCGTTTTTCCAACACCGCCTTTTTGATTTGCAATAGCTATAATCTTACCCATTCGACCGAAAAAATATATTTTAAAATATAAATATAGGCTTAAATCAGATTGAAAAAATCATTATGGTTCAGTAGTTATCAACGAGTTTTCAGCTATCTGTATGTTGATAAATTGAATGCTCGATTAAATTTATAGATCCTCAAAAGAAACTTCAGAGGAGTGGTCGTCTTCAACAGTTGAAGCATCTGAATATTCTTCTGAATTGTTCAATTCTGCAATTTTTTCTAAAACATCACGCAAGCCATCTTCGAATTTATCAAAGTCTTCTTTGTAAAGAAATATTTTGTGCTTTTGGTAGGTCTCTCTGCCGTCAATGTACTTCTTCTTACTTTCTGTTAAAGTGAGATACAAATCATTTCCCTTCGTTGATTTAACATCAAAGAAATAGGTCCTTTTTCCTGCTCTTACCACCTTTGAGTAGACCTCATTATTTTTATCATAATCCATAAATCACTATTAAAAATAAAACGTACTTAACAAATATGGTAAAAATTACTGATTGTTACAAGGTCAAATTTTATGAATTGTATGTGCTATTATATTGTGGTATCTTCTTCAGCCAATTGTTTGTTGTAGAGTTCTGCATAAGCCCCATTTAACTGTAAAAGCTCCTTGTGCGTGCCTTCTTCAGTTTTTTTACCTTCGTCGATATTAATTATTCTATGGGCATTTCGAATTGATGAAACACGATGACTAACGATCAATAATGTAATGTCCTTAAGTGCCCCAAAACTGGAGAGTATTGCGTCTTCAGTTTCTGTGTCTACAGCAGATAAACAGTCATCCAATATCAAGATATTCGGTTTGCGAATTAACGCCCTTGCAATGCTAATTCGTTGTTTTTGACCTCCACTCAAATTAACTCCTCGTTCACCCAGAAGTGTATTAAACTCATCCTTAAATCCCTGAATGTTGTGATACACATGTGCTTGCTTAGTAACTGAAATTAATTCTTCATCACTCAGCATATTTGATGAACTATTGCCGAACTGAATGTTATTTCGTATAGTGTCTGAAAAAAGAAATACGTCCTGTGGAACGACTCCTGTGGCGGCTCTCATTTCATTTAGGTTGCATTCATTAATGTCCACTCCATCAATACGGATTTCACCTTGATCCGGCTCCAATTGTCGCGTCAAGAGTTGAATTATAGTGGATTTACCGCTACCTGTGCGTCCCACAACTCCAAGTGACTCACCTTTGTTTAGTGTGAAACTTAGATTTTGAATTGCCTGAATTCCTGAATTTGGATATGTATAGGAAACATTAATAAATTCTATTTTCTCTAGAAAAATAAAGGGTGAATTACTGGTGTTTTTTATTTCTTGCTTCTCATTAAGAAATTCATTGATTCTTGCCTGGGAGGCTGCCGCGCGCTGTATTAATGAGACAACCCAGCCGACAGAAGCAAATGGCCACGTTAGCATATTAACGTAAAAAATAAAGGTGGTTATTTCACCGATAGTCATTTGGTCTTGAGCATGAAAAATGCCCCCAAGATAGATACACAATACCGTACTCACACCAACAAGAATGAAAATAGTAGGCATAAACAAGGAATTCACAAGCACCAGACGCATATTTTTTGTTTTATATGCATTGGCTGAAGCATTGAATTTATTTTCTATTTCAAAACTTCTGTCGTAGGCTTTTACGACCCGTATTCCAGAGAAAGACTCTTGCACCAAAGTGGACATGAAAGACTGTTCTTTCTGTACAACGCTACTAATTTTGTTAATTTTCGAAGCAACCGAGTAGATAATAAACGACATAATTGGCAAGGGGATCAAGACGATAATCGTAAGGTAACCATTGATATTCGACATATTATAAACTACCAGAATCGACAAAACTGCCAAGTTTATAGTATACATAATGCCTGGACCAAGGTACATTCGTACTTTTGTAACGTCCTCTGAAATACGATTCAATAAATCACCTGTATTGTTCTTTTTAAAGAAGCTATAACTGAGTCTTAGGTATTGACTGAATACTTCATTCTTTAGATCATACTCGATATAACGAGACATAATAATGATGGTCTGGCGTGTCAAGAAAAGAAAGATTCCACTGATTAAGGACAACAACATGTAAAAACCTCCAACCTTCAGAGCATATATGAAGACTGTATCTGGATCCAAACTTTCATTCCAATTCTTGAGTTGATCAGTTACGCTTCCAAAGTACTTCGGCATTAGAACTTTAGATAGATTGGTGGCGATAATAAAAAGTATTCCCAATAAAAGTCTCCATTTGTATTTTAAAAAATATTTATTGAGATAGCTGAGTGACTTCATCTGATAATTTCCTATTTTCGCCCCACGATTTACATGGCGTTGTAAAAGTATACATATAGATTGATATAATTTATGGCTTTGATATGTTTGAAGTAAAAAATATAGAAGACACTGATCTTTCTAATAATCCGGTTATTGCTCAAATGAGCAAATACAATCATGAACAACTGTTGTTCTGTAACGACAACGAAACGGGGTTAAAAGCCATAATAGCTGTTCACAATACGGTTTTAGGCCCAGCCCTCGGTGGTACACGAATGTGGTCCTATAAAAACGAAATGGAAGCGCTGAATGATGTGCTTCGTTTGTCGCGCGGAATGACCTACAAAAATTCTATTTCAGGTCTAAATCTAGGAGGGGGTAAAGCCGTTATCATTGGAGATTCACGTACAATGAAGTCCGAGGCGCTTTTCAGACGCTTTGGGAAATTCGTCAATAGTTTGGCTGGGAAATATATTACTGCTGAAGATGTCGGTATTTCACCTGTTGATATGACATGGGTGAGTAAAGAAACAAACCATGTAGTTGGATTGCCCGGTAAAAGTGGGGATCCTTCACCTGTTACGGCCCATGGAACATATGTAGGTATGAAGGCCTGCGCCAAAGAACAATTTGGCACTGATGAATTGAGCGGCAAAAAAGTTGCTGTACAGGGTGTAGGTCATGTAGGAGAATATCTTGTGGATGCTTTAGCAAAAGAGGGGGCGGAAGTTTTTATTTCCGACATACACGAACCTACACTCAAACGAGTTGCAGATACATATGATGCAAAAGTCGTTGGTTTGGATGAAATATACGACTTAGATATCGATATATATGCTCCATGTGCGCTTGGATCAACTGTCAATGACGAAACACTGAAACGTTTGAAGTGTTCAATCATTGCCGGTGCTGCCAACAATCAATTACAAAATGAGAGTATTCACGGAAGAGAGGTGATGAAAAAAGGTATTGTATATGCTCCCGATTTTGCGTTGAATGCCGGTGGAGTTATTAACTGTTACTCTGAAGTCAAAAGTTTGAGCGCTCAATGGGCAATGGATAAGGCAGATGAGATTTATACAACAATTCAAAATATAGTCAAACGTTCATCCAGTGAAAATATACCGACCTATGAAATCGCAAATAAAATGGCTGAAGAACGAATAAATGCTATTAGTAAGGACAAACTTCCACTTTAGAATCGAATGCTGAACAGAAGACACTTAAGAGTAAAAGTATTACAATCACTCTATGCTTACTTTCAAACCGAAGGGGGAGATATTGCCATTTCGGAGAGAGAACTGATGAATTCTGTGGATAGGATTTATGATTTATATCTCTATTTACTTTTGACCTTTGAGGAATTAAAACGTCAGGGAGTTCGACGAATAGAGGAGAATAAAAAGAAAATTCGTCCGAAATATGAAGATCTAAATCCCAATCGAAAGTTTGTTGAGAACAAAGTCATTGATCTCCTTGAGAAGCATGAAATGTTGAGAACCAATTCAGAAAACACTAAGGTAAATTGGATTGGAGATGAGCATCAAGAAATGTTTCGCAAGATGTATCTTGGTATGCGAGAGAGTGAAACCTATTTTGAATTCATGAATAATGAAACCGAAGGTTTTGAAGAGGACCTTGCATTTGCCGTTGCTATATTCAAAACAGATATTGCGAATTCACCATTGCTTTACAGTTTTTTTGAAGAAAAGAGTATTCATTGGTTGGATGACATTGATTTGGCCTGCAGTATGGTAATCAAAACAATAAAAAGTTTCTCGTCTGATGGAGAAAATGCAATACTTCCGCTCTACAAAGACGAGGAAGATGAAACTACATTCATAAAAGAGTTGCTTCGGAAGACCATCTCGATGGATATTGAAAATGAAAAGTTGATTGATGACCTTACAAGCAATTGGGAACTTGATAGAATTGCACGAATGGACGTTATTTTAATGAAAATGGCAATTACTGAGCTCCAAATCTTTAATAACATTCCAACGAAGGTCACGTTGAATGAATACATTGAGATTTCTAAATTTTATAGTACACCAAAAAGCAATGGTTTCATTAATGGTGTTCTAGATAAAGCAATAGATAGGCTCGATAGCCAAGGTTTGATTAAAAAGGTAGGTCGAGGATTGAATAAATAAAAAAGTAATATGAAGATAGTATCTGTTTTAGTGGTTTTGGGTCTGCTTCTTTCTTGTGAAGAAACAGCGGATGTTCAAGTTGGGAACAAGACAACGATGGACATAGAGCGAATTTATGACGCTGGAGAAGTTATGCGAGGTGAAATTGTTACTGCGAAATTTAAGGTGACGAATACAGGTGATTATCCACTTATACTCGCAAGTGTAAAGCCCTCGTGTTCTTGCACAGTTTCCTCTTACCCAGAGGAACCAATTCAGTCGGGTGAATCGGATTACATAACTGCAACAGTAAATACGAATAGAGTAGGGATAGGTATTTTTTCGAAACACGTTAATGTGACTGCAAATACCAAACCTCCAGTAAGTCAATTGAAGATTAAGGGGGTTGTAATTAGTAAATAATTTAAATTTAGATATACAATGGAACAAGGTGTAATGTTGGTGCTGATCATCGTGGTTTTTTACTTCTTCATGATCAGACCACAAATGAAAAAGCAAAAAGAATTAAAGAAGTTTCGGGAGAATCTTGCAGTTGGAAATAAAATTGTGACAATTGGTGGAATACATGGTAAGATTTTGGCGGTAGATGAATCAACCATCTTGATTGCTACTGAGAGTGGTAAATTGCGATTGGATAAAGCTGCGATTTCGAATGCTCCAGAAGACCAACTAGGACAAAAGTAGTGGGAATGTAAAAAACTCGTAGAATTGCACTTTTAATTATGCAGTTCCAATTGATTTTATTTGTCTCGAACAAACAAGTCAACCTTTGTCACACTTTTAACGTTATGACTATAACAACTTTTGGTGTGCATCTTACCGTAAGAAAAAAATATAGTATTGTCTTTCTACTACTGATAGGGATTTCGTGTAATGGTCCTGATGGTGTTGAGAACGTTTTAGTGAAAGAGAAATCTCCTCAATACGACACGAATGTTTACTCTGCGAAAATCGATTCCCTTGGTATTGAATCTGATCTGGATTTGGAGCTCGTTGACTCAAATTATCGTGATGAGTTCCTAAATAATGTAAAAGGAATTGAACGCCAATATGGACCCCAATGGGATTTTTGCACATGTATCGTCAAGAACGATTCTATCAATAAAGCCTTTAAAAATTCAGGTTTAAGTGATGCGGATTTTTCGAATCTTATTGTTAGATTTGATCAAATAGAGAAGAGGTGTAAGGCTTTTTTGGTTCAGAACCCTCAAAATACGCCAGAGGAACGACGAAAACATGAAGAAAAAGTACGTTTGTGCCTCGAACAACAGGAACCTCATTCTTATTAATAAATATCAGCTATTGCTCAAATTTATGTACCAACCACTTTTGAGATTCGAATTCTAAAGTGATAAAACTTTTTTAAAATGATTAAAAATTATTTTTTACTTGCAGCAACATTATTCAGTACACTAGTCACAGTAGGTCAAACGAGAACAGCTTTTGTAGAAACGTTTACATCTTCAACATGTCCTCCTTGTGCCAGTGGAAACATTAATTTGGAAGCCGTATTGGCTGATCCCCAGAACGATGATAAATATGTTTCCCTTAAATATCAGATGAATTGGCCGGGAAACGGTGATCCATATTACACAGATGAAGGAGGAACTCGAAGAGGAGTTTATGGAGTAAGTGGTGTTCCAGACACACGTGTTGATGGCGGTGCAAATATTTTTACCGGAACTTTTGCGCAGTCTGATCTTGATGCGTCCTATATTGATCCTGCAAAGGCAAATATAACAGTTGTTTATGAGGTTAATGAAGCAGCAAAGACCATTTCAATTGAAGGAGATGTTGAAATGCTCGTAAATACGAATCCTGGAATGAGAATTTATTTGGCTGTTTTTGAATATTCGACGCAAAACAATGTCGGTACCAATGGAGAAACATCTTTTGAGCACGTAATGAAAAAAATGCTGCCTGGCGATGGGGGAGTTGTTATGCCTCCAATGTCTGCCGGTGATATTTATCATTTTGAGCAGACGTACCAGTTCAATGGGAATTACACATTGCCTGCGAGTGCTCAGAGTCAAACAAATCATGCGATTGAGCATTCAATTGAGGAATTTTCTGATTTGGGTGTTGCTGCTTGGGTTCAAACACTGAGCACACGTGAGGTGTATAACGCTCAATACGGCGTTCCTGGAACAGTTTCTGTTAATTCTAACCCAACAAATTCAATTGCGTCTGCAAAGATTTATCCAAACCCTACCTTATCCAATGCTATCCTTGCTATACAGACGGTAAAGGAACAGAATATAGCTATAGATATTGTTGATGGTTTGGGACAAGTAATTTCATCTGAACAACTATTGAATGTTCAAGCAGGAAGAACGACGCACAAAATGAATGTGTCGGATTTGAGAAAAGGTTTATATACCGTTCGCATTAGCTCGCCAAATGGGCTAATCAGTAAAAGATTGGTAATTAATTAAAAAAAAGCCCTAGAAGAAATCTTCTGGGGCTTTTCATATCATTTGAATTGGAGTAATTAATAATAAATCGCTCTTCTCACTTTTGTTATGTATTTCGCCATTCGTATTACTTGCTTCGTGTATCCGAATTCATTGTCATACCAGGCATAAATTACAGCATTTTTCCCATCTTTCGATACAATTGTTGCATTTGAATCAAAGACAGAACAACACGTATTTCCTATGATATCGCTGGATACCATCTCGGGGTCAGTTGCATAATATATCTGGTTAATTAATTCACCGTTTAGTGCTGCATCTCTCATTGCACCGTTTAATTCTTCCAGGGTTGTTTCTTTTCCCAACTCAAGATTAAGAATGGCCAAAGACCCATTTGGAGTTGGGACACGGACAGCATTTGCAGTTAATTTATCTTTTAAATCTGGAATAACTTTTGTCACAGCATTTCCTGCACCTGTCGAGGTTATCACCATATTTATTGCTGCAGACCGTCCTCTTCTCGGCTTTTTGTGCATGTTGTCCAATAAGTTCTGGTCATTCGTGTATGCGTGAACTGTTTCAATGTGTCCCTTCACAACGCCATAAGTGTCATTAATTACTTTTAAAACTGGCGAAATAGCATTTGTTGTGCATGAAGCGGCTGAATAGATGGTTTCATTATCCAAATCCAATTCCCCTTGGTTAATTCCATATACAATATTCGGAATCCCCTTTCCCGGGGCAGTCAAGAGTACTCTTGACACTCCATTTGCTTGTAGGTGTCTTGAGAGGGCTTCACGATTCGTGAATACGCCTGTATTATCGATGATTAGAGCATTGTTAATTCCGTATTGTGTGTAATCAATGTCTTCGGGTTTTTTACCACAAATCATTTTTACAATCTGGCCATTTATGATTAACGCTTCCTTTTCTGAATCAACTGCAACCGTCCCATCGAATGCGCCATGAACAGAATCATTTTTCAGCAATGCAGCTCGCTTTATAAGATCAGACTCAGAATTACTTCGTGTAACAATACCTCGCAATCGAAGTTGCTGTCCTTTACCTGCCTGTTTTATTAGCTCCCTTGCTGCGAGGCGCCCGATTCTTCCAAATCCATATAAAACAACATCTCTCGGCTCTGGTGCTACCGCATTTTCTAATTCAAAGCCTGACAATTTATTTTTGAGAAATTCTGTCGGTGATGAAAAATCCTCTTTTTCACTAAGCCATTCAGATGAAAGTTTTCCAATATCGAGTTTTGCCGGTGCAAGATTCAAATTCAATATCTCTTTTGCCAATAGAACACTCGTAAAGATGTCAACAGGTTTGTTTACAACTTTCTTTGAGTATGTGTGAAGTTTGAGAACTTCTGCTACCGTTACATCATTTAGATGATTTCTAAAAAACACCAATTCGATTCCTTGGTGGTAAAGAAGTTCACCTGTAATACTAGATAGCCTTACAGCAGCTCTTTCTTGTTCAATGTGCGAATTGAGTTCTTTTTCATAGTCAATCACAGTTTCCATTTTTAATTATTTAGTGGTTATAAATTATATATGATAAAAAAAAGCCCCCGTCAAATGATGGGAGCTTTCTATCTTATCCTAAGTAGGCTTTTAGCAATTTGTTTCGTGACGTGTGTCTCAGTCTACGGATTGCTTTTTCTTTTATTTGTCGAACGCGTTCTCGAGTCAAATTGAATTTGGCACCAATCTCTTCAAGTGTAAGACCGTGATTCATACCGATACCAAAAAAGAGACGAATGATCTCACGTTCTTTATCTGTTAATGTACTTAATGAACGTTCTATTTCTTTCTGCAATGATTCTGCCATTAGCGAATGATCTGCTTTTGGTGAATCATTATTTGCCATCACGTCCATGAGAGTTCCTCCGTCCTCGGATGTAGATAAAGGAGCATCCATTGATACGTGTCTTCCAGAAACGTTTAAGCTTTCTTTAATTTTATCTTCAGGAACCTCGAGAGCTTCAGCAAGTTCTTCTGCCGAAGGAGGACGTTCGAACTCTTGCTCAAGACGTGAGAATGCTTTATTAATTTTGTTGAGTGACCCAACTTGATTCAGTGGCAATCGAACAATACGTGCTTGCTCTGCTAGGGCCTGCAATATTGATTGGCGAATCCACCAAACAGCATAGGATATAAATTTAAATCCCCGGGTCTCATCAAATTTTTGTGCTGCTTTAATCAATCCCAAATTCCCTTCGTTGATTAAGTCAGGTAGTGTCAGTCCTTGATTTTGGTATTGCTTGGCAACAGAGACAACGAAACGAAGGTTCGCTCGTGTCAATTTTTCAAGTGCCAATTGGTCACCTTGCTTTATCTTTCTCGCCAATTCTACCTCTTCCTCAGCAGTTATCAATTCCTCTTTACCAATGTCTTGTAGGTACTTGTCTAATGACTGACTCTCTCGATTGGTAATTGACTTCGTAATTTTAAGCTGTCTCATATTCTTTCACTGATGCACTATTATACCGCTTAAGCGAATGCAAAGATACGATGAAAAGACCTTGTTATGCAAGAAAAAGAACAACTTTTATATTTTATTGTTGTTGTCAAAAATCATGCCTTAATTCAAGATCTATAGGCCAAACCCAATGTAGTCTTTTCTTCCACTTTCAGTAAGTATCTCCAGCAGTATACCACGATTTGCACCATTTAATTTTTTTGTCAATTGCTCAACAGTTTCTATTGACTCGTTGTTGACTTTTGTTATAATCATACCTTCTTTGAGTCCAAGTGACTTCAACTTTCCTGCATTCAAGGATTTGATTTTAACACCATTCGAAATGTTTAATTCTTTCTTTTCTTTGCTCGTTAGCCTTTCAAAAGAAGCGCCCAACGCGGTGTTTTTTGAAACTTCAGCCTTTGAAACCAATTTGGTTTGCCCGTCTTCATTTCTAAGCGTAATCATAATAACATTTTCTTTGCCATTTTGTTTGCGAATAGTTACTGAAAGCTGATCTCCCGGTCTACGTTTACCAACCTCTTCCTGAAGAGAGGCTACGGAGTTTACAACTTTAGAACCTATTTTTAAAATGACATCACCTTCTTTGATTCCAGCCTTTTCTGCACTCCCTCCATCAACAGTTCCACCAACAAATACACCTGAAAGGTTAGGCAATTTCTTATCTTCCATTAGTTCCTGTGTTATGTTTGAAATTTGAACACCTAGAAAACCTCTTTGAACAATACCATAATCGATTAGATCGCTCATAACTTTCTGAACTAGATTTACAGGAACAGCAAACGAATAACCTGTGTAACTGCCAGTTTGTGATGCAATTGCAGTGTTGATTCCGACCAGTTCACCATTAGTGTTTACCAGTGCACCTCCACTGTTTCCTGGGTTCACAGCGGCATCCGTTTGAATAAACGATTCTATTGAATTTATCTTTCCTCTTGATCGGTCAGACAATAAGTTGATATTCCGTGCCTTTGCTGAAACAATGCCAGCAGTTACTGTTGATGTTAGATTGAATGGATTGCCTACGGCCAAAACCCACTCTCCAATCTGCAATGCATCGCTATTTCCAATAGGCACTGGAATCAATTGAGATTCCTCTATTTTTAAAACAGCAATATCGGTTGACGGATCTGCTCCAATTAGCTTTGCTGCATATTTACGATTGTCGTTGAGGGTCACTTCAATTTCACTCGCATCTTCAATCACATGGTTATTGGTAACAATATATCCATCACTAGTTACTATGACACCTGAGCCTGAGCCTTGTCCATGTCGCTCAAACTCACGACCACCGGCACCAGGACCATAAAAGAATTCAAAAAACGGGTCGCGTTGGAATTGTGTTGTAACTACTTTGGTCGTGACATGAACGACTGAATTTACTGTAGTTTCGGAGGCCTTCACAAAGTTATTTGAAGATGCATCAAGAACACTGTTCATGCTTGTTGTGTGTACAAATCGATTTGATGGATCCAAGTCGATACGATTCAATTGACTCGTGTCAATTAGTTGATCGCCTGTCGTATCGAAAGTCAGAAATAGAGCCAATGGAATTGCTCCACCAATAAGTCCTAAACCAAGTGTTTTCAATTTGTTTTTCATTTTTTTATTTTATTATTTCTTTGAACAATAATAACGCCAATCGGTGAAAGTTTAATTGCTCTTTGCTGTTAAAGAATGTTAAGCAGTCGAATTGTTTATTTTTTGATTAAGATTAACTTTGTAGGTAGAATGAAAATTAGTTTTAGTAAATATCAGGGGACAGGTAATGATTTCGTAATGTTGAACAATATTGACGGGTCTTACGATGACCTTACTCTTGAACAAATAAAGTTCCTATGTAACCGCAGAATGGGCGTTGGTGCTGATGGTTTGATAAAAATTTCACCTCACGTTGATTACGATTTTGAAGTCGAGTACTATAACGCCGATGGAAGTCAGAGTTTTTGCGGAAATGGTGCCAGATGTTCTGTAGCTTTTGCAAAATACCTAAAACTTATCGAGGAAACAGCCTGCTTTAAAGCAATTGATGGGCCTCACACGGCTCGAATCACAGATGACATTGTACATCTTGATATGCTTCCAGTAACGTTTTTGGAGCGGATGGATATGGATTATGTTATTGATACCGGGTCTCCTCACTATGTTCGTTTTGTTGACGATAAAAACGAATTGGATATTGTTGATTTTGGTCAATCGATTCGATACTCTCCCAAATTCAAGGCCGATGGTATAAATGTTAATACTGTACTAGAGTTTGATGATTCCTCTATTGAGGTCGCTACATATGAGCGAGGAGTGGAGGATGAGACCTTGTCATGTGGAACTGGAGTAACAGCCTGCGTATTGGCTTTCATGGATAAATATAAGTTTTGTGATCGTACGGTGTCTGTGAGCACAAAAGGTGGTCAACTGTCAGTGTATGCAAGAAGAGATGCTGAAAGTTTTAGTGAAATAATTTTGGCAGGACCCGCAAAAAAGGTGTTTGATGGAAGTGTTGAATTATGAAATAGACCTTACTGCGATTCTCCCTTTTGAATTGCATACCTTCGATTCTGAGAGGTGTTTTTTGTGGGTTTTGTATGCAGATAAAATACCACCACATGTTGGAATTTCTTCTAACAACTGCTATTTCAGTCTGAAATACAATGGTAAAGACGAGTACCTTCATTTGGACAATGTTCTAAAACTTCTCGAGCAAAAAAAAATAAAAACTTTGCTCTTTGAATTGACTGAAACCATTTCTGCCGGGTCAATAGCAGAGCATTTTTCTGCATATTCAAAGACAAAAACTGGTCACATCACCTGTTTACACCCCGTGAAAGAAACTCTGCATTGTAATAATGTTCAGACGCTGAAGGAGTTGCTTTCTGCTTTGAATAACGCACAACGGATTGGATCAGTGAAAGGAATCAATATTGATGATACCTTTCAAGGAATTATCGATTACAGTCTCCAAGACATTCACGATCGTCTAAGACACCTGGAAGATGCCTGATTTATTTCTTCGTCCGATGGTTTTATCTGATGCCCTTCTTGTTAAAGAATGGGAAAATGATCGATCTAACTGGTCTGTTAGCGGTAACGATTCAGATTATTCGTTGGATGAAATAAGGAGTTTGGTCGATTCTCTGAAAGACATAAAAACAGCAAAACAAGCACGTTATATGATAATTGACTCGGATGAACAACGTTCACTCGGTGCAATCGATTTATTTGATATTGACTTTTTAAATGCCTGTGCATTCGTAGGTATTTTAGTTGCTAAATCACAAGATCGAAACAGGGGTTTTGCCGAAAACGCATTGAGATTGCTTGAGGAGATTTGCATCAAAGAGCTAGGGATTGATGTCCTTTACGCAAAGGTTTTCACTTCAAACCTACCAAGTGTGCGACTTTTCGAAAAAAGAAGTTTTATTAAAAAGAGGTTAATGCCTGCGGCAGAATTGAATAATGGTCAGTATATTGAAACTCAAATATTTGAAAAATGCTTAAAAAATTAGTTCTATTTGGCTTTATTTCACTTCTGGGTCTTGCTTTGATGAAGTTCGATAAAATACAAGCCTTATTTAGCGAAGACATTATACGAACCTCAAATACAACACAAACAAAACTCCTGATTCGAACTGATCCAACTTTTACCGAATTGCTTGATTTACTTAAAATAAACGGAGTTATAAAGGATATTGAGGCAGTTCGTCGAGTGGCGAGAGAGCAAAATATAGATACAATACATTTTTCAGGTGGTAAATACTTGATTTTGTCAGGAACTCGGATCAGAGACCTAATTACAGGATTTCAAAAAAATGACAATGGGTTGGGTAGAAATGAAATCAAGGTCAAAGTACTATTTAACAATTGCCGTGATGTCTACGATGTTGGTGCAGCGATAGAAAAATGCATTGTTGCCGATAGTGCACAAATTGTGGAAGAATTATTAAACCCCAGCACTCTAGAGAAATATGATTTAAATGCCAATCAAATTGCGGCATTATTTTTGCCTAAGCAGTACGAAATGCCATATGATACTGATGCGCAACAATTTGTTTCATTTATGGGGGAGCAATTTGATAGTTTTTGGACGAGTGAGCGTGAATCAAAAATGAAGTCAATTGGACTGAATAATCCATCCGAGGTTTCTACATTAGCGAGTATTGTATTCTCTGAACAAGGAAAGGTAAATGAGGAATGGCCAATTATTGCGAAGCTCTATTTGAATCGATTGAACAAGGGAATGAAATTGCAGTCTGATCCCACGTTTAAGTTCTGTTGGGGAAATGAATTGAACAACGTGCAGCGTTTAACGAACAGGCATAGAGACATTGATTGCCCGTACAATACATACAAAATAAACGGTTTACCACCGGGACCGATATGCATTTCGCCTGCAGCAGTATTGGATGCAGTTTTAAACCCAGCACCAGTTGATTGGGTTTACATGTGCGCCAAACCAGATTATTCGGGAGAGCACAATTTTACGGCATCGGGAAGAGAACACATCAATAACGCCAATAACTACCAAAGTTGGCTTAAAAATGAACTTAAAAAGTAAAATCAATGAGCGAATTAAAGCGAAGATCATTTTTTAAATTGGGCCTTGCAGGACTTTTTCTTAGCGTATTAAAGCCCTCGAAGGCGTCGAATTATCTGGAAGAAACCTTTGGTGAAAAACGAAAAATAGTTCCAATCGAACCTATCGTAATATCCACCTGGAAACATGGTGTTGATGCAAATGCTGCTGCTTGGAAGGTTTTGGGGAGTTCAGGCAGAGCTTTGGATGCTGTCGAAGCTGGCGTTCGAATTACAGAAGCTGATATAAACAATCGAAGTGTTGGCATCGGAGGTCGACCAGATCGTGATGGTCATTTAACATTAGATGCCTGCATAATGGATGAGAACTCCAATTGTGGAGCTGTGGCTTGCTTAGAGGGTATTGATCATCCAATATCTGTGGCAAGAAAGGTTATGGAAGAAACCCCGCATGTGATGCTTGTGGGAAAAGGTGCAAAAGCATTTGCATTAAAACAAGGGTTTCTAAAGGTTAAAACACCTTTGAAAGAGGTGAAAAAAGAATGGAAAGAGTGGAAGAGGGATGAAAAGGCCAAGTTGAAACATCCTGAGATTAACAATGAGAATCATGATACAATCGGAATGCTGGCTCTCGATAAGGAAGGAAATCTCAGTGGTTCATGTACAACAAGTGGATGGGGTTACAAATTGCCAGGTCGAGTCGGTGATTCTCCGATTATCGGAGCTGGACTATTTGTTGATAATGAGGTAGGTGCCGCATGTGCCACAGGGCTTGGAGAGGCCGTTATAAGGATTGCAGGAAGTCATACTGTTGTTGAATTAATGCGTCAAGGGTTTACTCCACAGGAGTCTTGTGAAATGGCTGTTGAACGTATCATCGCCAAGCACGAAGACTTGACAGGCCTACAGGTAGGCTTTTTGGCGCTTGATAAATTTGGTAATGTCGGAGCGCACTCTGTTTATTACGGTTTTAACTATGCAATTCAAACCGCTAAAATGGAAAAAATGATTGATGCGAGTTATGATCGAAATTGGTAGGTAAATGAAATATATTGTTCTAATTGTTCTATTTGTAATGGGTCAAAAAGTCTATACACAAAAAATTGATAGCATAGAATGGTCCTTTTTTCATCCAAAAAAAATACAATGGATGGATCTAGGATCGTATGGCTCTGTCCAAGAGGCATTCATCGAGAACGGTGAAATGCCAGACCCATTCTATGGCACAAATGAAAATAAATTCAGCTGGTTTGAAGAGCAGCCATGGGAGTTTAAGTCAATTATAACAATTGAAGAAGAGCAACTAAATTATGAATTTAATGAATTGTACTTTGGTTCGGTCGATACTTATGGAAGTGTTTTTGTAAATGGAACGAAGGTTTTGGTATGTGAAAATGCCTTCATACCACATTCAGTTCAAATAAAACCCTACTTAAAAGTTGGTGTCAATGAAATAACTGTTGTGATTACTCCGCCTGTATTATATCATGCTGAAATGTGGAAAAATAAGAGTTACCAGCTTCCTGCACCAAATGATGTTCACGATGTTGCAATTGCGCCATACACGCGTAAACCACAATATCAGTTTGGATGGGATTGGGCGCTTCGTTTGAATACTATAGGATTCAACAAGCCTGCAGCACTTCACTCGTATAATGAAAATCGAATTATAAATAAAAGTGTAAAGATTTTAGCGATTAGCGAATCCGAGGCGACTATAGAGTTTATGTTAGAAATGGCTGTCGACCGCCTAGCGAATTATAGTTGGCAAGGAGAAGGGCTCCAAAATGAGATGGTCGCTTTAAATAACGGTCAAATGACACGCGTCATAAAAGTGAAAAATCCAAAGCTTTGGTGGCCGCGCGGGCATGGAGAACAAAATATTTATGATCAAAATATTTTACTATATACTATTAATAATCAGGTAATTGATAGTTGTAAATTAAAGTATGGGATTAAGACATCAGAGTTGATCCAAGAGAAAGATGAGTGGGGTACTAGTTATTACTTTAAAATCAATGGACGTCGTATATTCTCAAAAGGTGGTGACTACATTCCGCAAGATATATTTCCGGCTCGGGTGACCGATCAAGCTATTGTTAGACTTGTTGAGGATATGGCAGAGTCGAATTTTAATATGATTCGTGTCTGGGGAGGCGGATATTATCCGGATGATATTTTCTATGAAACCTGCGATCGACTTGGACTGATGGTTTGGCAAGATTTTATGTTTGCCTGTTCAATGTATCCAGGAGACGATGAATTTATTGCAAATGTTACTAATGAGTTTGATTATCAAATCCCCAGAATTGCTTCTCACCCGAGTGTAGTTCAATTCAATGGCAACAATGAGGTAGAAGTTGCATGGGGCAATTGGGGGTTTCAAATAAAATATGGACTTTTTGGGAAGACGGCGCGCGAGATTGAGTCTTCATATGATCGTTTATTTAAGGGGCTTGCTCCTGAAATGGTAGCACGTTATACAAATATCCCGTACATACATACTTCTCCCTTGAGTAATTGGGGGAAAATGGAGCTTTATAATCATGGCTCCCAGCACTATTGGGGTGTGTGGCATGGAAATGATCCATTAGAAGATTTTGGTAAAAAAATTGGTCGTTTTAATGCAGAGTATGGATTTCAGAGCTTTCCAGAATATACAACTTTGTCTTCATTCTCTAAAAAAGAAGAGTGGGATTTAAATGCACCCGTAATGAAGCACCATCAAAAAAGTTATGTGGGGAATTCCATGATTTTAAAGCATGCAAAAAAGCTATTTGGAACACCAAAATCGTTTGAAGATTTTGTGTATTACTCACAATTGACTCAATCAATTGCAGTGAGCATGGCCGTGGCAGGCCACCGAATTGATGCGCCAAGGTGTGGCGGTACACTGTATTGGCAAGTGAATGATTGTTGGCCAGCGCCGTCTTGGGCAAGTCGTGATTATTTCGGGAATTGGAAGGCGTTGCAATACCGAATCAAAGACGATTACAAGGAAGTTACTGTTGTCGAGAAGTTTAATAGTATAGATGATGTTGACTATTACTTGGTGTCCGATGTTGTTGACACCTTTGATTGCAATATTCGCTGTACAATCTATGACTTAAAGGGCACGAAGATAGATCAAATAGTAGTTCAAAATACAACTGTAAATGGCCAAAAATCTCTTCCACTAAATGTATTGTCGGAAAAGCAACGAGGAAAAAAGAACGTTCATCTCGTATTCGCTTGGAACGATCATCTTGGCATAGAGCACAAGCGCTCCTTTAATATTCTCTCAAAAAGGTATGCCAAAGCATCCTCAGGAGATGTAGAAATGACAATTGAGAGCATCAACCCATCCGATAAATCGCTTGTCTTGCGAATCAATAATGAACGTTTTATACGTGATGCATGGATAACAAGTGATCAGACTGGAGTAAAATTCAGCAAAAATTTTATGAGTCTGATTCCTGGACAACATCGAATTGAGGTAAAATACTCTGGCGATGTGGCCCCAGATGAGTTTGATATCAAGTGGTTATAAGACTATTAAAAACTTCTTAAAAGTCCTGATTCGGCTCCTGTTAGCGCGAGACCTAACATGTCGTAAGGGACTGCATTTAATATTAAATCAGAACATTCTGTATCAACCACTCCTTTTAAAAATTCTTTTGTGTATTCTTTCTTGTCATTTTTACTCATGTCAGACATATCATCTTCCATTTTTCGAAAAACATTAAGTACACATGCAGCAACTTCTTCATCATCCATTGAATCTTCTAGGTCATCAAGCTCCATCAATGAAAGTGAACTGTTCAGCCCACCTTCCTTTAAACAATTACAGATTGAATCTGCATGGTTAACAGGATCAGAACCACAACTTGCTGTCAACATCAACAAAGCGAAAGAAATCGTTACAAAGACAAAATTTTTCATAATAAGCGTATTTTTATCTAAAAATAAGAAAATTCCTTTTAACGCTGTCAATTCGAATGGTGGCTTATGTTTGTTCCTTTTAATTTTGAATATACTACCATGGTATCTATATTTGTGCCATGAATATTAATGAAGAAATTCAAACTAAGTTCACCAGTCCGCAGAGCAGAGCAGCTATAAATCTCCGATACACATCTAATTTGATCGGTACAAAACAGGGGGTTTTTATGTCTCAGTTTGATTTGTCCATGCCACAATTCAATATATTGCGGATTCTAAGAGGGGCAGCGGAGGCTATCACGGTAAACACGGTAAAGGACCGAATGATAGAGAAGTCGCCAAATACTACTCGATTAATGGACAAACTCATAGCGAAGAATTTGATTTCTCGTGAGAGATGTGCATC
>Ga0228650_1000082_pt1 | contig 28440 bp, 15 predicted proteins | sample 62DmetaG_FD_183171 | JGI IMG/M metagenome (GOLD analysis project Ga0228650, IMG submission 183171) | Seawater microbial communities from Monterey Bay, California, United States - 62D | ecosystem: Environmental > Aquatic > Marine > Coastal | place: USA: California | collected 2016-10-28
GTACGAAACTTAGAAAATGGCGTTGAATCCCCACACAACGCTTCGTTCGTCGCGGACCATGCGTCGTGAGCCACAATAGAGGAGATCGAAGCGTTGACGCATGTCCGCCACGACGGCGGTGACGCGAACGCGCGCGTCGAGAGTGACGTTCGCACTCGAGAGACGATGGTCGTTAGAAAAGCGGCGGCGGCCACGACGGTCGCCGAGAGCAAGCGAGCGAGACGTGCGAGACGTGCGAGACGTGTTCGAGCTCGTGACGGACCAAATTATCATATCCGACACCCTGAGCGTGCGATTGGTGCGACCGGTTTCTGAAGACGAAGTCGTTGAGCACTACGTCGCGAACGAGGCCTTCGACGCAGATCCGTACTGGGCGACTCTGTGGCCGAGCGCTTTCGCGGTTTCTCGGTACATCGCAAACGCTCCGGCTTTGGTGCGAGACAAAACGGTGTGTGATCTCGGCGCAGGTTTAGGACTTGCTGGTCTCGTTGCGTGCGCCGCGGGCGCGAAACGAGTCGAGCTCTTCGACCGCGAACCGCTCGCGTTGGCGTGCGCCATCCTGTCAATCGAGGCAAATGGGTTTCAAGATCGCGTTTTGGTGAAAGATTTCGACTGGAATGACGTACGCGAAGATCAAGCGAAGTTCGACACTCTTCTTGCGTGCGATGTACTCTATGAATCGCACGCTGTATTGCCCGTCGCGGAACTCGTTCCAAAGCTCGTAAAACGCGGCGGTGGCCGATTTCTACTGGGAGATCCACCAAGCCGAGCGCCTCAAAATCGTAAAAGGTTTAAAGAGACGCTTACCGAGCAGTACGGCGCGTTCGTGATGCGCGAACTACTCGTTCAAGAAGGAGGAGACGAACTCGTGTTCATCGATTTTAAAATGTAGCGGCAATATTTTTACATTATAAGTGGAACAACAACAGAACGCTCGATTAGGGAGCGAGTCAAAGACAGGTCGACCGGTAATGAGTTCAAACACGGCTCTAGAGCGACGCGTTATCAAGATCTAGCGCGCTGACAGGTGACAGGCCGCCTCGGGCGCCGCGCTTGTCGACGTAATCGACGAGAGAAATTTGAGACAACGACACCCCAAGGTTGCTTACCGGTGAGCCACCGTATTTGGAGGCGACAAGATATCGCTTGGACTTCAAATCGGCGACATTTGATTCGTGCACCGCCGTCGGTTTCGCGATGGCGAGCGGTCGGGGCGGTTTTTGAACAACCGACGGTGCGGCCGTGGATTTGTAAGAAGATTCTACTTCTTCTCGTTTCTTCGCTTCCACGGTTTCTTGCACTAACTCGCTCGTCGATGCGACATCATACATGTAGTTGCCGTAAAGCATCAATGCGGCTTCGTGACGAGCGCGAGAGCGATCGCCGCACGCGTCGTGCGCGACGACGACTCGGAAACCAGCGTTAAAGGCGCCGAAAACAGAATGTTGCACGCAAACAGACGTGATGAGCCCAGCGAATACGATCGTCTTCACACCAGCTTCGCGCAGTCGCACTGCGAGATCTGGCGCGTGGATGAAGGCGCCAAAGGTGTCCTTGTCGACGATGGTTTCGCCCTCGCGCGGTTGCGCAAACTCCTCCACCTCGGACGGATCGATCTCATATGCGCGTCGACCTGGGTTCAATCGCTGGAAGTTCTTCAGCCACGGACACGTGTCATACGTGTATGAAGCTTTCACGTGGACGACGTGCGAGCCCGCATCTCGCGCCGAGGCGAGTAGATGCGAAACATTTTCAGGAAACGTGGGGAAAGCCGCCTGCACCTCTGGCGCCAAGCTCCAATACACGGGTTGGATATCGACGAGCATTAACGCAACACTAGGCCCGAAAGACACGGGCCCTTCGTCATGAGTGTCGACCAGTTTGCTCAAATCTGCCTCCGAAGCGTACGCTCTGGCGCGCGACAGCGTCGGTTTTGGCGCCAGCGGCGGCTTGGAATCGATGCGTGGCATCGAACTCAGCGATTGCGACGCTTGCAGCGTGCGACGCACCGTCGACGCTTCATTTCGTCGCTCGGCAAGCATGAATCCATCGTCTTCGTCCTCGTACGAGCGCGAAAACATCTCTGCACGGTTTTGTTCCGCCGCGGACAACTCCACTCGCGTGGGCCAGCGCTGGACGAGCTCCATGCGCGCCAGCACGGCTTCTCGGTTTTCTTGCGGTGTCCCGTTCGGGGAGTCCGCGGGCGCGTGCACGAAGCACTTCGACGTCGGCGTTCCACTCGCACTGCTCGCCGAAATATCCGCGTCCCTCGCGCACGCAACGTCTTCGTCGCTCCGCAAAGGCGTCATTAATCCAGTCGGCACCGAAGGCGAGTGATCGTCATCGCGCGCGTTCGCCGCCACCGCGTGACGATCTTTGTCGGCGGCGAACGCACGAGAGAGCATGAGGAAAGCGTTCACTCGAAATTCCGCGCGATGCGATGCTTGAACGACGACGTGTGTCACTCTGCCGCCGCGACGGTCAACCACCACCAGCGTGTCGACGGCAACGTTCGTGACGCTTCGGATCGACCAAAAACCCGAAGCGACGACACTTTAAAGACAGTATTTATAGTATGTGGGATCAAGAAATAAATCATAAAAATCGTGAGGGTTTTACAACCTGAGGACGCCCTGAAATCTGGAACATCGACGTTTGAATCACGCCGCGACAGACGACGTCGCGCGGTTCGGTGTCGCCTCGCGATGGGACCTCGCGCTGCGTGGGACGACCTCGCGAGCGACGCGATGCGGGAAGACGGTGATGAGTACGATGAGTACGCATCATCATCGTCGACCGATGGAGGTGGCGATGACGGCGGCGACGCGCGACCGCCGTGGGTGAGCGCTTTGGACATCGAGGCCGAACAGAGAAGAAGAAAATACGCACTGAGCGAAGAGGAGTACGCGAAGAAGATGGCATCGCGGGTGTCTAAACACCTACAAGAGGTGCGACTGGAAAAATACGCGCAATTCGACGACGAACTGTCGACGTCCTCGTTCCCCGGTGACTTGAACGAGGAAGCGGGCGCCAGGGCCAAAGGCAGAGCCGGCGATCGGCGAGACGATGAAGATGGCGCGCACGATCCGGGAGCGCTAGCGCCGGTCTCGTTTGATTTAGATATGGCGTTATTTTGGGCACGACGTCGCGCCGATGCTGCGCGAACGACGGCGACAAAGAACGCGACAGCGGTTGAAAGCGAAGAGCGGCGTTCGAAAGCAAACGCGAAAGAGCGAGAAATTCAGGAGCTTCGAGGGGCGTTGGCGCGCGAAAAATCGCGCAACGAACGCCTGACCATCGAACTCGAGAAGAAGACGAAAGAAACTGAGCGCCTGCGTTCACAGTTGGCGAAGATAAAGTTGAGTCAAGATCCACCTTCGGCGCCAACTCCGCGCGTTGATCGACGCCGCGGAGCGACGAGGAAAGTTCTTGAAGACCAACTACCGCTCTACGCGCAGCTTCGAAGCACCGAAACTGCACGAGATGCTTGGTTCATGAAAACGACGACGCGTTGGTATTAGAGCGTCATTAGGTGATATAGTTGTATGTAAAACACGTTACAAATCGTCATATATGTGTGTTGGCGACAACTGGCAGACTTGAGAGGGATCAGACCACCTCCTGTCGTCAATATGAGGGTGTTTCTTTGCGGTTGCAGTAATAGTAAAGTAAGAAGCGCATCTAGTCTGTTATTAGTTCTGCATCAAGCCAGCGGCGCGCTGACTCAAGATTTCAGAGTCGACGGAATCGCGAGCGATGAAGCGCCAGATGCGCACTTCGCGCTGTTGCCCGTAGCGGCGGATGCGACCGATGGCTTGCGTCTCGCTGGCGATGTACTCCTGAGCAGTGTTCGTGAGCAAGGGGTGAACGAAGATGGCGTGGTTAGCCGTCGTCAAGTTGGCTCCAGACGCACTTTCGTCTCGGCTCAAAAGCAAGAGAACGCGAGCATCATCCTTCTTCAAGTTTTCTTTTTGGAACTCGTCGAGCGCGCCCGTTTGTTGATGCACCGAGCCCTTGAGCTTGAGCGTTTTGATACCAGCTTCGTTGAGCGCGGAGCTCACTTGTTGCATCAAGTCAGGAAATTGCACGAAGACCAGGATTCGTTCGTCATCCGGGATGGACTTGATGTGAGCGACGATGTCGATGATCTTTGAACCGTGCACGCCGACGCCACCATCAGTCTTGATAGACTTGGAGTCCGCGCTGGCCTCGGTGCCAAGAGAGACCGCGGTCACGACGGACGTGTCACGAGTAGCGCAATCGCAGTTCTTCACGCCACACTCTTGGTTCTCGGCGTTGACCTTGAGGCAGGTGACGCAACCAATATGGCCGCACGTAGATAGGACGCCAGACTTTGACTTGGCAAACTTCTTCGAGCACGCTTCGCACTTGACCGAATCGTCCATCTTGGCTTGTTGCAAGTCACGAACAGACTGGAAGAAGCGCAAAGAGCGCACTCGACCGACAAGCTCTTTTTGCAACTTGCGGAGACCGTGCGTATGCTCTCGCAGCTCCCAGAGCTTATCGTCGAGGGATGCCGTCTTCGTCTTCTTCATGGATACGGATTTCCCAGAGTCCATCGTGGAGCTCGGCTCGCCTTCAACAGCCTTGACCACCTTCCAGTCAACCTTGGTCAAATCTTCATCCTTACGAGTCTTGGCGTCGTAGTAGACGGAAGCTTTTTGCTTCCACTGACCACTATAACCGCGAACTTCACCTTCAATCCATTCTTGCTCTTCAACAGAAAACACCGCGATGGTCGATCCGACGGGCGGGCGCGTTTGCAAGAGGTGCGCGGTCTTAGCAGCCTTGGCTTCGGTTTGCTCCTTGAGAACGCCCTTGAGAAGTTCGCTCGCTGTGGGGTCACCGATACCTTCGCCTTGAACGCCGTTCTCCCATCGGATGAACGGATTGTCTTCCGGAGTAAAGTCAGGCATCTGAGACATTTGCGACAACATGGCGCGCGCCTTGAGAATGGCTTCACCGAATTCCTTCAAGCAATCTTCTTGTTGAGTCTTGCGAACGTTCACGATGTCTTGGCAAGTTCGAAGCGCAGTTCCCGCTTCGTCATCCAATTCGAAGTGCGCCACGCGCTTCAGAAGTGCTTCTTCTGCGGTAGAAGAGTTGCCGAGGACGGCAGCGAGACGGGCGTCGCGGTCACTCTCAGACGCGCCTCGCTTCTTCTTCTTCGCCTTCATGTCCATGGATTGCAAGTAGTGATCGAGCTCAAGGTAGATAGCACGCTCAGCTGGTCGAAGTTGAACATCACACACATCTTCTTTGAACTTGATCTCATCGATTTCAGCAATGTTTTGTCGCATGTAACGGTTCAAAAAGCCTTGCGCCACCTCCCATCTTCGCTTGTGCCATTGTTGTGTCGGCTTCTCCTTAAAGAATTGGAACGTCTCCACCTTCGTGATTTCCGACTTGTTATAGCGCGGAACTTCGTCGCTGCCGAGGTTGATACCGAGTAAAGCAGCGGTACCCTTGATGTCGGCAAAGTCGCCCACCGGCGGAGTACCAGACAAGCACCAACGGGATTCAGATTGAAGTCCCATGACGACGGCCTTATCGGATGGCTTCAAGTATGTAAACTCATCGACGATGACGCGGCGCCAGTGGAATAGCTCGACAGGAACAGACTTGATGTCACGCCAGTCGTACTCAGCTTGAGCGCTTTCGAGACCCCAATGATCTTTATTGCCATCGGCGTCAATTTCCATGCTTCGTTGCTTAACGATGCGCTTACGCTTCGGCGTCGACTTTTCCTTGACGAATTCCTCGCTTTCACTGCCATCCAGCGATTCATCGTCATCCCAATCAGAGATCTCATCATCAGTTTCCATGCTATCATCTTCAGCGTATGACTTACGCGGCGTGTTTCGCGCAGACGCGCGGATCGGTGACTTCATCGGCGTCTTCTTCGTCGGCGTCTTCTTCATCGGCGTCTTCTTCGTCGGCGTCTTCTTCGTCGGCGTCTTCTTCGTCGGCGTCTTCTTCGTCGGCGTCTTCTTAGGCTTGGACGGCGTGACCGGAGCACTTGTCGGCTCAACATTGATCGGTTTTTGAACATTCTCCTTGTCCAAAGCCTGCTGGCGTTCCTTGTGCAAGGCCTCGACGAACTCGTAACCTTCGCCGCCAGCCTTTTCGGTCATTTCGATGAGCTTTGCGCCCTTGAGACGTTTGGGCGCCGCTGTAACGGCGACGTCGCTGAGCGTAGAAGTGCCACAACGAACGTGTTTGGCAACCTCAGCGACACCAAGTTTCTTATCGGTCAATCGCATGACTTGGTCTTCGAGGCTCGCCACAGTGTCCTTGTACACGCTCGTGAAGTGGCGCGCTTGGCTCGAAGATTTCGGATCCGGAAGAGAAGGTCGACCGGCGAGTTGCGCGAGACGCTCAAAGTACAGCGAAGATCTGAAGAGAGTCGTAGCGACGATGACAACATCTGCTTCCATGACCTCTCGCGCCGTCAAAGAGTTGAGATCAGACATTGTCTTGAGAACGACCGTGTTCAAAGAACCTCTCGCGCTGAACTTCTCAACCTCTCTCGGCCATTGGCGGAGCAACTGAGACGGCGCGATGACAAGCGTTGCCTTGGTCGGAATCGCTTTGACCGGAGCATCAACTTTAGCTTGCTTGGGCGTCGGGAACTTGAGCTGGTTCGCCAAGATGACCCCGATGGAGATGGCCGTTTTCCCGTAACCAACTTGATCGGCCACGATGCCGCCGCGAATCACCTTTGAGACTTCCGCCTTGCCATCCATGCGAAGGCCCAAAGCCGGAAGAAGTTTTTCACAAATTTCCTCTTCCACGAACGGCGTTTCGTTGATCTCTTGCTGAACCATCCACCCAAGCGAGCGCAGTTGTTCTGGGCGAAGTGGGTACTTCTTGCTCCAGTTCGGCGGTTGCGCAACTTGCTTGTCGTGACGGTTGCTCTTCAATTCAAACTCCCCAAAGTTGTCCATCGGGCGGTCGTCGTGTCGAACGATTCTCCACGACATATGCGGCGCCTTTGATTCGATGCCTCGAACACCAGACGGAGCGACAAGCGCAAGAGCACGATGAACGAGCGTAGCTGGGTTACCAGCAATCATCAAGTTGCCCGTCGTCTTCTCGCGAGTCCATTGCACGACGAATGGCTCGGGTCGACACTTGAGCGCTTGTTCATATTTGGATGCCTGCAACGGATCTTCACGGGCTTGAATCTTTTGCGAACCGACTTGTCGGCTCCACAAAAGAGTCGGCGGCGTCGGCGCACATCGCGAGCAAGCGAATTTATCGCACGACAACGCGTGATCGTCGCTGAGCTGGTTCCACTTCTCCACAACCTTCGGAAGTTCCATGCGAGACGTGAACCACTCGAGGCGTTGGAAGGTAGCATGACTCTTGTCAAGACGCACAGTCGTGTATCCATTCTCGGGCCACAAATCGACATCAACGCTAGACAAAGGAACGGAGCAACGCATGATGGCAACCGCCTTCGAGCACGAGTCCTCGCCTTGAGTCGGGACGGCGTTCACCGGCGGCGTCAACACGACGGCGTTTTGGACGACGGCGGGCATGAGGGCAACCTTTTGCGGCAAAGCAGTCCATTTTCCAAACGTGTGAGCCATGTGTTCGACAACCTTCTTATCACTCGGACGGAAACGATCTCCCGAAGGAGGCTGTCCAAGGTTTCGGAAATCCAAGTGCGCCGTCTCCATGCGGTCTTCACCATACATCAAACGACGATGGTTATCCGCAAACACGAAGTAGTCAAATTCACCCTTTTGGTTACGTCTGGGGTCCATGAAGAAGTACATTTCGCGACCATTTTGCGGGCCACCAATGCGCTTGTGCAATGAACTTTGAGCGGCGTCGCATTTGTCATAAAGCTGGTAGGTGCCGGTGATGCTGCGATCAAACTCTGTCGCGTTCTTCGGATCTTTCAGCTTAACTTCGTACTGAGTCCAACGTTCCTCCGGCCAATTCACGTCACCGTTCAGCTTGCTGTTGGTCAACATACCGAGCTTGATCTGCCAAGAATCTTCGAGTTCGCCCTTACCTTCAAGAATAACCGGCACCGCGGCGTACTCTGGCGAGAAGAACTCCCACGTGCCGTCCAAGACGCTCTTCGCCGACTTGTCCAAGAGCATACGCATCAACGGGCGTTCATGGAACTCCTCCGGTTTGCCCTTCTTGATGGAAGGATCAACGAAGATCAACCACTCGGCCGCGTTAGGAGCGATGCGCAATTCCAAGCGTACTTTGTCCTCAGAAGCGCACGAGTAATACACGCGCCAGACGTTGGTTCGCTTCATGCCTCGGAACAAGAAATCAGCTTCCCCAATAGCCTTGATCGCGTCCATCCAGTCGTCCCACACTTTACCAAGAAGTTCTTTCGGTTTCGTAAACTTGGCCGAGCTCACATCCAACTTCATGTGCATCGGCAGAGAGTTTTTCAAGTCTTCTTTGAAATCCTCCGGCAAGATGCGATCGACGACGTGCTTCTCGTAGTTGTGTTCGGGTCGCCCGCAGCACTTGATACAGCACGTGTGAGAGCAGTCACGGCAAATGACGAGAGAATCCGCATCAGTGGTGCCAGTTTCACCTTCGCACACGCACAAACGCGCAGATCTGTTCGCCTTGCTGAGGAGCTCCTTCATCCCGACTGGCTTCATGCCGAGATTGAGGGGACGCTTCACCAACTTGTCTTGCCCGACGACCTCCGTCTTCTTAGCCGCAGCAGCTTGAACGACTGTCAGCGAGCCTTGCATAGTTTGCGAGCTCTCCTTGGAATCATCGTCAAGCAGTAAAGCGCGTCGAGCCGTCTTGTGCTTCTTTGCGGCGAGGTTGTCCGTCATGAGAGTCATCGCGGCGAGCATGCAAGCGCCGACGACGGTCGTCGTCATCGCGTTGCCGGCTAAATCGCTCATTTGGTTCTCGCTTTCACGGGTCAACAACAAGTCATCGACCGGAATCCCTTGTAAGCTCAGAGCTTCAATGCCGACGAGAGGACCACCACGGTTGGTGACGAACGGCACCATCGATGGCGTCAGGCACGGGCAAATTCCCGGAGCGACCGAGCCGGTGGTACGATCGACGTTTTGAGAGAGGTTCCAAACCAAAGTCTTGTGCATGGAATCAATATCAAGTTGCGCAAGGCGTAAATAGTCGATGTCCATCAAGTCAAGCACGCGGTCGGTCTGAGCCTTACCCCAGTCGTTCCATGCAAAGTCGGGGAGCGTGCAACCGCCATCCCAATGCGTGAACGGGCGACGCTGACCCAAACCTTCCTCCAAGCGTGCGCGTTGATGACGAGATTCGCACCGTCCCCAGTCAGTGTTTGCGCGCGTCGAATCTTCACCCGGGCGAGCCAACATACGTCGACCTTCGTGTACACGAGGATCGTCGGCGTCGAAGAGGAATGCTTCGAGCGTCGCGCTCGCCGGTCGCTCGAGCGACTTTACCATACCCTTCCACGCTTCGACGAGCGATGCATCGCTCGCTTTGCACGCAAACAAGTACACACGCGTACGCGTGTGCGGAATGTAGAACCGCTTCGTGTCCACGCGCATGAAACGCGCGTGGTAGCCCTCGTCTTCAAACTTCTTCTGCACTTGATCCCACGGCGCGTTGCACACGTTCTCCAAGATGATGATCGGTGGTTGGCTCTTTCTGATCCAGTTCATCATCCCGCGGAACGTTTGACCAGACTCCCCTTGTGCCTCGAGACCCTTACGCTCGTTGTTCAAGTTGGAGTAATCGACACAAGAAGTACCCGCGACGAGCATGTCGACGTCGTGCGGCACGTTGATTTTCGCGCCGTAAGCCGTCGTCGCCTGGTCGCCGCCTAATTCGCGAATATCGCGAAAGAGGATTGGCGGCGCGAAGTTACGCTCGATGTATGCTTGCTTGAACGGTTCGATCTCGCACGAGAACACGTGGTCGACGGCGAGACGCGTACCATAGAGTTTTTCCGTGGCGTCCCCAATCTTGTCGAGTGCGAGAAGCGGCGACTCCGTGCCAGAGCACATCGTCGCGACGCGTAACGGGCGCTTCATCGCCGTCAAGAAGTTCTCCATGCCCGGAACACGACTGACAAGATCGGCAAACATACCACCGATATCCGCAATCACGGGCAAATGCTCCGCGAGTTGCGTTCTCGGGTTGCCGCTCGCGCCGCTGTCGCTGTCTCCGCTCTTGCGCGGAGAACCACCCGGAGATCTGTTAAAAATGAAACAAGAGGTGAAAAAATATTCGTCAGTCATCCATGTATACGCGCGATTTCAACGCGCCCGAAGCGCGTCAACGTCGCGTGAGGCGCGCGTTCGCCGTCGGCGACGCAGTTCGGGCGGGAAACGCGTCGCGGGCACCCGCGGGCGCCCTGATCGCGATTCCCCTTTTCTCTCATCCGCGCCGTCCTGTTCACGCGCGCAACGGAGATAAAATCAAAGAACCACTACTAGCGTACCTCTTGCTCATCGGTGTCGGCGGTGCTGATCCTCCCACGACGCGCGCTCTGTACTTCTTCGGCGTCGTGCGCCCGCTCGCCGGCGCGCTCGGCGCCGCGGCGTAATCGTCATCCCCGTCGAACGCGTAGTCCTCATCCATGTCCTCCGTCTTCACAGCCATTTCCTTCATTCTTTCTGTTGCCTTATTCGCCGTCGCTCGTCGCGGCGTTCCACGCCCCGCCGGCGAATTCGGCGCCGACGCCCCGTCCCGCGGCGCCTTCATCGTCGACTTCTTCACCGGCGTCGTTTTCGGTTTGTTTTTCGACGCATCTTTTACCGGCGTCGCGCGTTTCCCAGCCATGCCTTCGCGCGAGCGCCGCTCGCGGTGAACGAACGACGTTCGTTCTCACGTCCACGCGCGCGTTCGTCACCGAACACTCCCGCGACGCGCTCGAAATCGACGTCGCCGATGCGCGCGATCGGCGATGTGTCGAGATCGGGGGAACAAGCGAATTCGTTCGACGCCGTTCGCGCGCGCGTTGTCCGTGCGCGCTCCCTCAAGCGCGGATGACGACGCGATGCTCGCGCGGAACACGATCGAATCGATGCAGTTCGTTTCGCTCGAGATTTAGATTTATAACCTCGTCGAGCGGCGAGGTGTGCGGCGCGGCGTCGAAACTCATCCGTCATCTTGCGCGCCAAAACGTCGACAGCTGCGCCGCGCGATTTAAAGATTTGGATGCAGAACCCTATCCACTCGTGATGGCGTTTTTTACACACCGTATACGTAGATTTGATCGCATCCATTCGAATTTTCGAAAAACCAAAATATCCGCGACCCTTTGTTCGCGCGTCGCGCGTTCGCGCCGCGACACTCGGACGAACGCCGCCGACGCGTCGCGCCGTCCCATCGCGACGATGGACGCGTTCGTGGGAGAGTACGGAAGCAGCGACGACGGCGACGGCGACGACGGTGGCTTCGTGGGACCGGCGCGCGCTGGATCGGCGCGGCAGACGGCGGACGAAGCGACGAGCGACGGCGAGGATGCGTTCGTGGGACCGGCGCGACCGACGGCGATGACGACGAGGGTGAACGTCGATGATCGCGACGGCGACGACGGCGACGACGGCGACGACGACGACGACGGCGACGACGGCGACGACGACGCGTGGGTGGCGGCGATCGCGGCGAGATACGGGGCGACGACGAGCGAGACGAGCGAGACGAGCGAGGAGACGAAGGCGACGCAACAGAGAGTGAACGACCTCTTAATCGTCGCGAGACGACGAGGCGTGACGCCGAGCGCGTTGATGTTCACGTCATCGACTTTTAGGAACCCAGAGTTCATGGAGACCTGCGCGCGAGATGGAGTGTCGGCGAGCGACGCGTTCGCCACTGGGGCAAAATTTGCGTTTGACGAATCGCCAGTGGAGGAGGAAGATTTCGCTCGTGCGCTCGCTGATGAACAGAAGCGGGTCACGGAGAAGTACCTCGCCAAGCGAAACGGAATCTCGTTTCACAGCGCTGGTCCGCAACAACCCGTCGTGGCCCCACCGCCAGCGGACGAGGCGCGACAGGCGGCGATAAATTCACAAATCGCGAAGGCGCGGGTCGAGGCACGCATCGCGCTACAGAAGGCGGGAAAATTAGCGTAGGAAAATAGTGAAAATAATACATTCCCTAGTCACTAGTAGCTAATCCCATCCACCAGCGTTGAAGTTCGGGCGTGGACTCGCGAAGGCACGTCTCCGCCGCGCTCGCTTGATCGTGCACGAGCGACGTCACGGCGTCGAGTGCATCGTCTCTCCAGACTTCGGCAATCGGAGCCTCCGATGTCAAAGCGTCGTTGAGTTGCAAGGTACGCGCCTCGCACCACGCGATCGCAGCGGCGATATTTTCCGGTGAATCCAACATGCTCAGCGCCGTTTTCGCTTCATCCGCGGAACCGTCGGAACGAATGTTTTGCACTGCAAACACCGAGGTGATTTCCTCGAGCGACAACCCGACCAAAGAAGCAACTTCGTTCGCATCTTTCGCCATCAGGGTTTCTGATATCGACTGCTTGCCTTGGGCTTGTCTCGACATGTGCGCCACAGCGGCTGACATACGCAACAAGCGTATCGACATCTTGCGCACAGCCTCAACCAGGGATGCGCACGGCGGTGCGAACGCCGAGCAACGTTCGCGCAATCGCTCGATCTCATCTTCGTGTCTCGCCAGCTCGCGCCGGAATCGGGTCGTCAGCTGCTTCTCCACAGCTTTCTTCGTTTCTTCCCTCATCGACTCGATTTGCGTCTTGCACTGTTCGAGTTCATCGCGAAGTCGAGCGGCTTCTTCGACGCTCGTCGCGAGCTTGGCGCTGGTGTCTCGAAGTTCTGCGTCGGCGGATTCGACTTCTGTGAGCAAAGTGAAACCGCCTTCTGTCGCGTCGACGGCGAGTTGCTTGGTTTTTAGCTGACGTTCGAGCTCTTCGATTCGTTGATTTGCGCGCACGAGCTGCGCGTTGAGATTGGCGACTTCAGCCTCGGATTCTCCTGCCCAGCTGCTCTGCACGCGCCTGGTCAAATCGGCAATCTTTGCTTCCGACTCCTTGACGAATTCCAACAGTTTATTTCGCTCGCGTTCGTGCTCCTGACGCAGGCGTTGCATGAGCTCTCTGTAGCGCTTACATCTTTCCACGTGCGCGCGACGCTCATCATCGCCCGGCATGTTGCTCGCCTGCCATTCCTCTTCTTTTCGCTTTTGTTCCGCGATTTCGGCTTCCAAGTTGAGCAGCCTCGCCGTCATTACCTCGGCGTATGCTTGCAAAGTCGATGTGTCGCGCGCGACCAAGCGATTGGTTTCTGATAACCGTCCTTCGTGTTGCTTGAACGCGCCTTCGAGAAGAGACTTGATATTTTCGAGTTCAGTTCGCGTGGATTCGTCCATCGCGACATTTGTCGTCGACGCGCCGACGGCAGCCAAGGCGTCATCACGCCATCTGATTTCTTCCTTCAGTCGATCGACTTCGTCACGCGCAGCGGCTGCGACGACAGCAGCCGCTCGGTTGTCTTTGAGCGCGACAGTGACTAAGCTTTCCGCATCGTGAGGATCAACTTTCGCACCAAGCGTCGCCGTCGTTCCCTTTGTCGCCAAAGCCGTCTCGAAGCGCGCCGACTTTTCCAATTCTCTGATTCGATCGTCTCGAACCTCAATCGCTTTTTCGAGCTCGGATGCGCGCTGGCTCAATTTTGTCACGACATCGGGGTGTTCAGATTGTCCATCTGTCCGCTCGACGAGCTTTGCGCGAGATTCCCGTACTTCTTCGAGCTCTGCAGTCGCTCGCTCAAAGCTTTCACGCGTCGCGTCGAGCTCTCGTGTGATTTCTGCCAGTCTCTCCTGCGCATGCGTTTCCGCATTCACTCGTTTCTCTAGCTCCATAGACGCCGATGCGATCGTCTGCGCTTGTTCTTCGACTAACGCGCGCAATTGGTCCGCCTGATCTTCTAATATCGACGCCCGAAATTCTTCGTGAAGCTGCGCAACGCGGGCGTTAAGTTCGGCAATCGTGCGCTGGGCTTCGCGCAAGCGATCCTGCTCCTCGAACACTTCCTTCTTCGCCTTATCGCGGGCCACCGACATGGCTTGCATAGCGCTCGCAGCCGACTCGCGAGCGCCAATGAGTTCGCTTCCCGTGACTTCGAGCTCGTCGATGCGCGCCTTCATTAATTCAATCTTTTCGTCGCGATCGCGCAGTTCCTCCTCCATTTCGTTAAGCTCGACGCCCGTGTCCGTTTCGCCTCGCACAATTATCTGTGATAACTTTACGTTGCGAGCGTGCGTCGTCATGAGTCGATTCTCCAACGAACTCATGGCCTTGGAGCTCAGAGAGGCGTACGACTTTTGAGAAAGTTCGAGAATGGCGCACACGTGATCAAACGCTGTCTTTGTCGACTCGCTGCGATGTTCCGCCTTCTCCACGTGCCTCATAGCCGAAGTAAAAGCCTTCTCATATTTAATAGACGTACACTCCAACAGAGCAATCGTGCGCTGCGCATCCAAGAGCGCTTCTTCAAGTCTTTGATTGACAGTGGTTTCCCCGTCGTCTGTCTGTCGCAGCGCGATTTGGATACCGCGGCAAAAGTTCGCCGCGGCGTCTGTTGAAACGGTATCCGTCACGCTCTGTTGAACTTTGCGTTTCAAATCTCCGATCTGCGTGGCGCTGTATTGACTCAACCGTTCGACTTGCAGTCGAAGCGCTTTCTCACACGACTTGAGACTGATTTCCAAATCCAAGTTGTCTCGCTCGGCGTCGTCTAAACGACTCAGCAGCTCAAGCTCCGCATCCATGTACGCGATGCACTCTTCAGTTTTCCACTCGAGTTGTGCGAACAAGATTTCTTCGCGCTGGCGCGCAGATTTGGCGATGCTCTCGTACGCCTCCGCGCGCTCCGACTCACCCTTGAGCTCGTGGCGATACTGTCGCACCTCGCCCGCGAGAAGCTCTCTCTCGTTTACGAGCGACGCATTTTCAGTCTCGAGGGCGATAATCTTCTCGCGCGCTCGATTCATTTCGTCTCGCCGCCAATCACCATCTGCTGTCGCAGGCGAACGATCACTTTCTAATACCGATAAAGTGTCTCTCAAGACGAGTAATTCTTCTTCGCGTTCGCGCAAGGTGTTGGTGAAGTATTCCCGTTCGTGTGTCGCGTTTTCAGAAGTCGCCTCCGCGGACTCTAGCGTGAGTTTGCTCGACGCGATTTGTTCCCTCAATAGCATTTCCAATCGCCCGAGCTCGTTCGCTTGCGAGTTATTCGTACTTCTAAGTTCCTTCACGACGCGTTTGAGAGAAGAAATTTTCTCTTCAGCAGAGGCAAGTTTGGCGTTGTCTCGCGCGCTCTTAGTCGCTGTCATCCTCGATGATTGCGACATCATCGAGAGCGCATCACCGATTTGCTCGCTGGTCTGCGATGATGCCATCGTATTCGCTTCAGCGCTATCCGAGGCAAGCGCCTGGCGAAGCGCGAGACGCGTCTCGGCGAGTCGAACGCGCAATCGATGCGCCGACTCTGCGGCGCCGGCGTCTTCGTCCTCCTCTTCATTCAAGATCTCGGTTTCGAACGTGGCAGCCTTGATTGAGCGTAATTCTTCTTCTAAATCTTGCGCCTTTACCCGCCATCGCTCGCCTTCTTCGCTCGCGCGCGCGCTTTCGACCGTCAGCGCGGCGACGCGAGCCGACAACGCTCTCTCCGAGGCATCCGCCGCATTCTCGCGCTCGCTCCACCGCTCATCTCGCGCGCACACCAAGCGCTGCATTCGTTCTGTCAACGCCCCCGCGTGTTTTTCGCTCGCCAACGCAAACTTCTTCGCTTCTTCGTGCGACTCTCGAAGCCTTTCCGCGTTTCCGTTTGCCTCGCGCAGCTCTCGCCTCAAACGAATGACGACGGCGCGTTCGTCTTCCAATTCCCGTTCCAATTGCCCAACGCGCGCGCCCGATGCCGACGCCGACGCCGACGTTCGACCGCGTCGCGCGTTTCGATACCGATCCTCGTCCTCGAACGTCTCCTCATCGCTCATCTCACCTTCGTCTTCGCCTCCGCGTCGAGCGCGTCTTCGCCGTTCAAACGCCGTCGTCGCCCCTTCTCTTCGCTCGCGCGCCCGCAGCTCCGCGCGCAATCGCGCGATCTCCGCGTCTTTCGCCTCCAACGCTCGCAACGCTTTGATGGATGTCTTCTCCAGCTTCTCGCGCATCGTTTCCACGGCGTCCTCGCCTCGGCGACGCGACGCATTCGTGCCATCTTTAAACACCGCGCGGTCGTCCATCGCGCGCGCGGTGCGCGCGTCGTCCCGTCGTCCCGTCGTCCCGTCGTCGTCGTCCCGTCGTCGTCGTCCCGTCCCGTCGTCCCGTCGTCGTCGTCCTCACCGCGCGTCGCGACGTGCGACCGGCCGCGCGGCGCCGACGGCCAATCGTCATCGCGAACGGCCCGCGTCGGCGTCGGCACACCTCGACGTCGGCGAGCCGCCATCGCCCATGGTTGATTTACATCGCGCGCACACGATTCACGAAGATTACGCGCGTAATCATAAACTCTTCAAACTCCCGCGAACGAGTCTTGGCGCGCTGTGCGTCGCGTCGGGCGTCGGCGTGGCGACGTATTACGCGTTCCGCTCGTTCGTGACATCGACGCAATCGAACGCATCGACGGGGACGACGGGGATGACGAAACACGAAGAGGTGTGGCGATCGTCCTGGGATAAAGGATCACCGCGCAAGCACGTGAATAATCTCTGGAACGATCCCGCGAAGTGAGCGAACGAACGAACGGACGAACGAACGAACGAAGGAAGGAACGAACGAGCGCGAATGACTGGAAAGAATGCTGACTCAGCCGAGCGACGCCGGCGTTGTAAAACACACCGTGTACTACTTTTTCTTCAGCACTATGTCAGCTACGGGCTGCAAACCGCGCTTTAAATCACCCTCGGGAAACGCATCGATCGCATCGTCGTCTAAAAATGCGAACGCGCGCTTGAAATCACCGGGGGAACACGCCAAGGGCGCCTCCCAATGCGCCGGGACGACGCGCTCAAAATCCCACCTCGAGCTCACGGCGGCTACCCAACGGCGAACGGCGTTGGGATTTTGAGCGTAAAGCAGCGTGCGCACGACCGGGGGAACGAGCAAGCGACCGGCGAGGGCTTGAAAGTTGTCGTGCCAACCGTCTGTCCAAATCACCGTCCCAGGCGCCGCCGGGTCGAGCTCTTCGTGTTCGGGGAAAAAGTAACTCACCAACAACGCCGTTTTCTCCCACCCGGCGCGACGCGCCTCGGGCGTGTCCTCGGGCACGGGGTCCGCCGTCGATCGCTGGGAGACGACTAAGAGTTTTTCCACGGAATTTGCCTCCGGAGGGTCGATCGGGATCTGCGCCAAGGCGTCGGTGACGATCAAAGTCTTGCTTGGTTTGTGAAAAAACGCGGTCTCGTAAATCGTCTGCTTCGTCGATCCCACGTCAAACGTTCCCGCTTCGAGCGTCTCAAACTCGATCTCATCCTTCCAAGGCACCGCTACAGGCGATCTCACGTCTAAATCACTTCCTTGTAATACGAAGTCCACCTTTTTCCCGAACACTATTTCGTCAGAGACGTCGCGAATGGGAAACGTAAACTGCCCCGGCGAGGCGTATAACTTGGCGCCTCGCCATCGCGCGAGCGCATCCTTGGCGAAAATTTTATGCTCTAACGCGTACGTTGGCACGACGACGTATCGAACGCACGCGCTCGTACCATCCCCACAACTCTCCACAAATTCAAAAAACTCCTCCGTCGGCGCTAAGGGCGCGTGCACCCACAGCGAACCGTCGCTTAGCTTGCACGTCACGCATCGAATCGTCGTCTCGAGCGGGCCGAGCTCGATGTTTTGTTCAAACGCCCACATCTGTCCCGGCACGATCGTTCGCTTCACCGTCGCGCGCGTTCCACGACCGATGAACGGTTTAAACAGCACCGGGAACCTCTGCTCGAACAACCGTCGCGCGTCGTCATCCGCCGCGTTTGCTCCCGTCGCTCGCAGCGCCGCCGCGCTCGCCGCCGCCATGAGCGCGTCTCGTCTCGTCGTGTTTCCATTCCCGAACCGCCCCGTCGTGGTTTCACGCGTCGACGTCACACGCTCTTCGACATCATCTGCGCTCGCGCGCGCTCGCGCGTCACGTCGTCGTCCACCGCTTCGTCTCGTCGTCGTCGTCGTCGTCGTTTCGCCGCGCGTTTTATCCATCGCGTTCGACGCCGCGCCGCGCGCGTGTGTCGCGCGTCGCGCGTCGTCTGCGCGCGCCAGAGCGCGCGCGGACACACCTCGCGCACACCTCGCGCCGCGCGCCGGCGTCACCGACGTCGTCATCCCGATGCGCGTCGTCGTCGCCCCGAGCGCGTCACTTTGACGCGCGTCGGTCGCATCGCGTCGCGCAGTCATGCGCGCCGCCGCCGCCGACGACGGCGCGAGCGCGGTTGACGTCATCGTGCGCGGACGCATCATCGGTCGACGTCGCGTGAGCAAGCGCTTGGCATTTTACGACGTGCGCGTGGACGACGCGCTCGATGCGGCGGCGGTTGGCGCGGACGACGCGACTTTGCGAGACGACGGACGACGCGCGCGGGCGCACGCGGCGTTGAGCGCTGGCGAGCTGATCGAAATGGTGGTGAAGGCGTCGCATGGTGCGTTCGTGACGCACGAAGACGTGGCGTGGGCGCAAAAGACGTCGTTGAAGCTCGGGAACACGGGCGCGTTTCGCGGGACGCTCTCGCGGCGAGCGGCGAACGCGCACGGCGAGTGGTCGTTGGCGTGCGAGGAAGTGGTCGAGATCGTCGAAGAGTGGGCGAAAGTGAATCCAGGGAAAGCGTTTCAGCGCGAGTTGTACCTCCCGAACGAAGGAGGCGAGAGTGGGATCGGCGGCGAGGCGAGTTCGAGAGTCGCCGACGGAGCGAGCGTCGGCGCGTGCAAGTTCTTCATCAATAACGCATTTTGCGCCAAAGGCGACAAGTGCAAGTATGCGCACGATCGAGCGGTGCAACGCGAATGGATCGCGGCGCGTAAGGCGAATAGACGGGAAATCGCGGCTAAAGAGTGCGGGGACCCGCACGGAGACTCGGTGGCGAGCAAACAAATGCGTGCGCAGCGATTCGCGCAATTTTTGCTCGAAAAGTTTGGCGCCGAAGTTTTAAACGCGGGTACCGGCGTTTTGGACGTCGCGGGCGGACGAGGCGATGTGTCGTTTGAGTTACATACAAAATTAGGAATCAAAAGCACGCTTGTCGAACCGCGCGAGCGAAAGCTGAACAAGAAACAGCACAAGTGGCTGAAGAAGAAGTTGAAGACGGACGAGTCGACGGCGCCGGAGGCGGAATCGATGCTGTGCGAGCAAATTCGAACAGAGTTTTCCAGTGAAAATTTCGCACAGTTCAAAGATTGTTCGGCCATTATCGGTATGCATCCAGATCAGGCCACCGAAGCGATCGTCGATTTCGCGCTGCAATACAGTAAGCCGTTCGCCGTAGTTCCGTGTTGCGTCTTTCCGGATTTGTTCAAGCACAGACGAGACCGCGACGGCGCGCCGGTGACCGAGAGAATGGCGCTCGTGGATTATCTCGCGCGAAAAACGGGGGGCGAAGTACAGTATCTAGATATAGAAGGCGCGAATCAAGTCGTGTACGGCGTTCCAAAGTAGACATTAGAAATTAGCCAACTAAGAGCGCCAAATCGCAGTCACCACACCGAGCGCCATGGTTTTGCCATTCATGCGAAGCGTCACGCGGCTTAACGTCGGTGAAATCTCGACCGGTTCGACGCAAATATTCCTAGACGTGCGAATACGCAAAATAGCGCTCTGTTCGCGCGTAATACACCGAGGACTTGCCTTTACCACGTCTCCCGTCACCGTGTCCACTTGCGCGACGAGTTCCTCAATCGTTGCGTCGCACGCGAGCATGTGCGAATGCAAAACAACCTTTGAGCCTTTGAGTAAAGGCACACGAAGCATGTCCGTCGTGAGCACACGGACTTCAATCTCATCCGTGGGCGTTATTGGATGCGACGCATGGCATAAAACGCTCCCGACTTCTAAATGCCGCGAATCCACGTCGCTCAAGCCGACGTCCACGGATGTGCCAATCGGCGCAAAGTCGACGGCTATTCCGTCCACTTCCACGCACTTCACAGTGGCCGAAACGTTGGCCGGCATCACGAGTAGCTTTTGACCTTTCATCAAGCTTCCAGCTTCGATCTTACCACCGCACGCGGCTCCACCGAGAGAGCGCACTTCGGTGATGATGTCTGCGATTGGCATGCGAAGCGGTTTCGGCGCTCCTCGAGATGGAATTTTAACCGCTCGCAACGCGTCTACGAGCGTCGGGCCTCGATACCACGAGGCCAATGCATCGGGCAATGCAGCCGCGTCATCGGGCGAAATATTTGTACCCTCAATCCCCGAAACCGGCACGAACGTGAGCTGTTCTTGGCTAAAACCGACGTCGTCGATGAGAAAGTTTTGAAGCGCATCGACGACAAATCTAAATCGCTCCTCTCCATACTCAACGCAGTCCATCTTATTGATGACGACGATGAGGGAATGTAAACCAAGCGCCCGCGCCAATCGCGCGTGCTCGCGCGTTTGTCCCGTGTGACCTGGAGTCGCAGCGAAACCGTTTTCAAATCCACCCATCGCGCCGTCAATGACCAAAACGCCCGCGTCGGCTTGCGACGCGCCGGAAATCGCGTTCGGCACGAAATCTTTGTGCCCAGGAGCATCTAAAACTACCAACTGTCGATGTCCATCTAACACACATCGCTTCATGCTGACGTCTATCGTCACCCCGCGCTCTCGTTCTTCCGGTCTACAGTCCATCACCCAAGCCCAGGCGAACGACGATTTCCCGCTCGCCTTGGAATCGCGCACGTTTTTATGCATCGCTCTGTCATCGACCGCTTTCAAAGCGTACAGCAATCGCCCACTAAGCGTCGATTTCCCCGCATCAACGTGTCCTAATATCACGACGTGCACGTCACCGCCCTCCGGTGAGGTGTACGCCGTGCGCTCGGCGCTCGAAGCTTCGTATCCCGCAAACGCGGTCGCGTCGCCGCCGACTCGCGTCTTGGCCGCAAATTCTTTCACGAGCGTTTCCGTCGTTTCCATCGCCGCGCTCGCCCCAGACTTACTCCCCCGCGCTCGCGCCGCCGCCGCTGCCGCGTCCGGTGAAGGCGTATCGAACGCAAACTTCCCCGCGCTCGCGCCGCCTCCGCTCGGCCCGCGCGGCGCCGCGGGATACCTCGCGTTTCTCTCCGCCGCCATCCGCGCCTCGATCTCTTTCATCCCCACGCGCGTGGGCGTCGGTTTCGTCTTCATCAACTCCATCGCCTTGCTCGTCTTCGCCGCCCTCGCGCCCGTCGTCGCGCGCTCGCCATCCTCGGCTCGCTCGAGGGCCTCGCGCCCGGCGCCTGCGGCTTCGTCGTCGTCGTCGTACGCCTCGTCGTCGTCGTCGTACGCCTCGTCGTCGTCGTAATCGTCGTAATAATCATCCTCGTCCCCGCGTCCCCATCCGCCCTTGCGAGACATCGCGCGCGTCGCGCGTCTCGCACTGTCGCTCGCTCGTCCTTCGCGTCGCATCGCGTCATCTCACGACGCGCCCTTCGCTTCGATCGACATGCGCGCCACCGCGGTGCCGACGACGCACAACTCGCGCGCGATGCCGCCGCTCGCGGTCGGCGCCGTTCGAGCGCGCGCGTCGTCGTCGTCGCCGCGCGTCGTCGTCGTCGTCGTTCGCGCGTCGTCCAAGATGACGCCGACGAGGTCGCGCGCGCGGGCGAGCGACGCGGCGACGCGCGCTGAGGACGGGCGCGTCGCGCGAAAGACGCGCTTCGCGCGCGCGCGCGATGGAGCGGTGACGACGCGCGCGCGAGGAGGATGGGACTACGACGATCGAGTCGAGTTGGACCTGCCTCGCGAGAGCGCGCTCGCGGAGGACGACAAGCTCGCCGTCGCCCCGGGAGGACGCGTGGAGAGCGATGATTTGAACGCTGAATTGCGCGAAAAAACACTTAAAGCGATCGAGAAGGCGCAGTATCGCGCCACTGTGGGGGACGTGAGCTCGATTTCGGGGGCGAGCGTGTTCGAGACGCAAAAGGCGCTCAACGCGCTGGCGGCGGACACAGGAGCGACTTTGGAAGTATCCAGCGCGGGCGATCTCACATACGTGTTTCCCAGGTCGACACGAGGGATTTTGAGCTCGAAATCGTTCAAGATGAAGATCGAACCGATCGTGAGCGGGGCGAAAAGCTTAGCTTCGTACGTTTTTCGCGTGGCGTTTGGAACGTCGCTCGTGGCGAGCGTGATGATTGTCTACACCGCCATCTTCGCCCTCATGAGCGCCAAGAGTAGTGACGATCGTTCAGATCGGCGCGGTGGTGGCTTCGCTGGGCCGCGCTTTTACATTTCGCCGTTTGATTTGTTTTGGTATTGGGATCCGTACTACTATCGCCGACCGCGAAGACGCGACAGAGAGATGAACTTTTTTGAGGCTGTCTTCAGTTTTGTTTTCGGCGACGGCGATCCGAACTTGGATTTCGAAAAGCGGCGTTGGGAGTTGGTTGGACGCTTGATTCAAAAGAATAAGGGCGTTGTGACGGCGGAGCAGTTGGCGCCGTTTCTGGACACGGCGGGATACGAAGACGAGTCCTTTGTCTTGCCCGCGCTCACCCGCTTCGAGGGCACGCCAGAGGTGAATACCGTCACAGGATCGATCATTTATCGATTTCCTAACATGGAGTCCACCGCTGGAAAAACAACGGCGCGAAGTAGAGGCGAAAGTGAGGCGTTGGCGCAAGAGGAGCGATGGGTGTTTTCGCTCGCCGAGCCGTCGCAAAAGATTCAAGCGGGTTTACTCGGCGTTGCGAACTTAGTGGGGGTGGTGATTTTGGCGCAGATGATTAACGACCCGCAAATCATGTACCGCACCCGAGAGTACGTGGAGTTGGCGCGCGCCTTCTCGGGCTTGCTCCCCGGTTTACTGAGCTACGGCGTATTATTCTTCGTCGTTCCGCTGTTGCGCTATTTCCGCAACCAAGGCAAGAACCGGGAAATCGATGCTCGCAATAACTCTCGATTGCTCGCAGCTCGCCGTATCGCGAGTCCAGAGCCTCGTTTAGCCGCCAAGCTCGCCGCCGCGAGCTCAGCTGCGTCCCAGCGCGTCGTGGGTGACGCCGTGTACACGTCCAACGAGGGCGCCGGCGATGATTACGACCTCTCCGACTTTGATCGACGCCTGCGCGAGCGAAGCTAAAACGCGCAACTTGTAACAAACCACTTCGTTTTCATTACACTCGTATCCGTGTCGCGGTCGATGCGTTCGTTCGTTGCTAATCTCTAGATCTCTACACTCGTCTAAATCGGCGTCAAGAGCGACAAAATGCTCGGTTTCGGCGTCGTGTTCATACCGACGATGATGATGACGGGGATGATGGCGTAGTGTAACTCGTCTGACGCCAGCACGCGCGCGATCGCACGCTTGATCGAGTTCATGGCGTCTGGGTTGTGACGTGACTGAATCAGTCGAGCAAAGGTTTTCCTCGGACGCGAGGCGCACGAGCACAAGGAGAGGATACGCAACTCGTCGTCGTTTGAGTGACGATGATGCTTAGCGTGTGATAACTTATTACAGAGAGCTTCTAGTTCCAAACCCTACACTCGATCGAGCCGATTCACGCTTGGAAGCGATTATTCTGACGACGTCACGAAGGTTCGCGCACGTCGCTATTTCTTGAGCCGAGATGACGGCGAATTGTTCGCCGGCGTTGATTATACCCACGAGCACTGGCAGACCGACAGAAACGAGACCGATCTCATCAAAGGAGTCGTCGAGAGACACTCGTTCGTCGACGCCCGTGACCGCGGCGACCGCTTTGATCACCGCGTCTTCAGGCGACGACTCCTCGCTGCTACCCGAAGTCTCCGCGCTCTTCGCCGAATTTGGCCATATAATATTCCGGAAGAAGGTTATAAACTTGATCCATAGCACCGTCAGTGGAGTATTGAGCCACCTGTCTACCGCCGCCGAAAAGCACGTCGTCATTCCGACGATGAAGAAGAACTCGTACCACGCCACAGGTAACGGCTGCGGCGAGAACCAGTAATATTCCTTCGGATACGCCCACCACATCCACGACGTCTTGTCGCCAACGTCTGCGGTCTTGATGCCATTTCCATTACGAGTCGCCCACCAATACCACTGTCCAATGATCTGGTGGAACAAGAAGCAACCATAACTCGTCGGGGCGAGCACTTTGCTTAGTAAGTTTGATTCAAGAAGGCGAGTCGTTCGGCTGCCCTTCGGTATCGACAGCAGAGCGATCCAGACGGCGATCAACGGAGAATACAACCGAGTGATCATGACGCTCCATACATAGCGATTGATGCCTGTATCCCAGCGATGATGCTCTTCGGGTACAACTTCCCACATCTTGCCCGTGACGTTGGTCGGATAAGGCCAATCAATGTCAAGGAAATGGGCGAGATGGAAGGCGAAAAATGCGAGTGTGAGCACATCGGCGCAGTGGCCGTACAACGCGCGCTTGTGCGACTCTACTGGCCGTACGGCGTCGTACCAAAAGTATGCGGCCATACCCGTACCGACACATGGCACCCAATACGGCGGAAACATCATTGTGCTGAGTGCGTAGATGTTCTGCACATTTTCTTTCCAGCTCTTCACTTTGGCGACATCGTCGTGCTCTTCCCACGCCGGTAAAGCGTAGTACAATCCCAAAAGCCCGGCGGTGATAAGAGCACCGACACAGTAAACGATGAACCATCTCAGTACGGCTTTGAATTCGCCTTTGACGCGAGCGAGCGCGTTGTGCATGAAAGGAAACACGAGAATAATGAAATAGTAAACGCCGTTGAACCACGTGTAGTACATGAACCACGAGCTGAGAAGCCACAGCGGGAACCAAGTTTGCAACCCGAAAGAGAAAACGATGAGGGTCATGAAGAGCCAAGCGCCGTAGGGCATCTCCACTGGACCGGTCTGGCATTGCGCCCACGCCCCAGAGTCGAGCGTGAGCGTTGCGTTATGTGGTTGCCAGCTAAATTCGCTACTAAAAGTTTCCGGGCGACACACCACGAGGACGTTGATCAGACCGAGAAACAAAGACAGCAAGTACAGAGGAAAGAGTGTTTGAAACCTTGAATTATAGAACGATCCCCATGTTCCTTTTGTGATTTCCTTGCCGTTCAGTGCGGCGCTGAGCGTGAAGCCACCCAGCACAAAGAAAGTTGTCGCTGGAAAGTAAAACGTCGTCGCCTTGGCAGACATCCACGCTGGACCATACGTCAAAGGATCACGTTCGTCCTCGCCTTGCCAAATGGCACCTATGTGGTTAAACATCACACCTACAGCCATACAATAGCGCAAGCCTGCAAGACCATGCGACGGGGTCGTCACCTTTTTAGAGTGCCGCAAAGTGCACGCGTCGACTTTCTTCGCGACGTTTAAAATCTCGGCCAAACCCGCACGCTTATACTTTTTCGTCGATGTTTTGGGTAAATCTTCGTCAGCGACAAATTTCCAGTGTACAGGAATTTCAAATCGAGATAGTTCTTTCGATGTTCCCATGAAAGACTTGATTGAAGAGAGCGCCGAGTCTTCGTGCCCATCAAAGTCGTCGGTCAATACGATCGCGGCGCCCACTTCTTCTCCCCAAAGCGCCGAAGGAACGCTGAAGACTACCGCAACACGCACGTATGGATGCTGCACGAGCACAGCCTCGACTTTTAATGGGCTCACTTGCTCACCCCCGCGCTTGATAAGCTCCTTACTACGACCAGTCAAGTACACAAACCCATCGTGGTCCATCTTTGCGATGTCGCCAGTGCGAAGGTAACGCTTATCGGCAACGTAGAAGTAAGTCTTATTGTTAGCTTCTTCCGCATCTTGATACGCCGTCATCACGTTATCACCGCTGATGACGAGTTCACCTTGCTGTCCAAAAGGTGCCGTGAGTCTGCAATGACCATCACCGACGAGCGCAAACGAACAACAGAGAGGCTGGCCCACGGTATCCGCACGCTCGGCGAGCGGAACGTGGACACCTTTACCAGTGATCGGCATTTGTTCACTCATACTATACGTCGGTATTATCGGCACGTCCCAAAATCGTTGCAACTTTTCTGCGTCGACATGGCTGAGCGCCGCCGCGCCAGAGCGTATGAAACGAAGAGCATGCGATGGCTTTGCGCCACGAGCCACAGCTTGACCGTATTGCAGTACTGTCAAATGAATCGTCGGTATTGCTGAGTACCACGTCGGTTTGACTTCATGCGACGTCGTAATGGTGTCATAAAACGATTGAGCGTCAAACTTACGACAGCAGATGACAGAAGAGTGCGCCGCGATCGTCGCCAAGATGGAACACGAAAGGCCACCGATGTGAAAAAGAGGCATGGCGTTGATGCAAACGTCTGAAGCTTTGAGTTCAAGAGAAGCCGCCAGCGTAGCGCCGTTTGAAGTCAACGCGCCGATAACCAACGGAACAACTTTTGACTTGGATGTCGTCCCAGAAGTTCGAAGCAAAAGACCGATCGTTTCACTCGATTGTACGAGCGGCGCGACGTCACTCGTTGACGATTGAGACGATTCCGGCGCGTACAAACCGGCAAGTTTAGTATCAGCTTCCGTCATCACGAACCATTTAATCGGTATATGAGCTCGAGAAGCTGCCGTTTCAATTGCTTCAGTGTCGGTTCCTCGAAATAACGCAAGCATTGACACTCGACACGACGTCAGGGCTTCGTAGGCGTCTTCCTCGGCGATGCCGGGGTCCAAAGGGACGGCGGTGCACTGCGACGCGACGGCGAGAAAAGCTAGCGCACCGACCGGGCCTGGAGGGACATTATACGCAAAAACAGATGACGAATCTGCCCCAAGTTTACGTAAATCACCGTCCCCTTTTGTTATGAAGTCGATCGCTTGCCCGTACGTCAATGTTGCCCCGTCCAAGCTTCGAAGAAGCGGAGACGCTCGAGGCGCCCTCGCTAGAAAGTCAAGAATATTCACTCTGCTTGACTTTAGCGACACATTACACTGAACCAAACTCGCACAGCGCGTGTTGAACGTGAGATCATTCCCGCTCGGCGCAGTTGCGGTGCTTACATCGATGTTTCGGGCGAGAGTTCTGGCTGAAGCAAATGTCGTCGCTTGGGCGGCGCGTGCGCCCTCCGCTTCTGCTCTCTCAATATCAGCCTCAGCGCGCTCGATGGTGGGCTGATTACTAAACTTGAGCGACTTATACTCTAGCGACTTGATGTCGTCGAACAAAACATCTTCATCGAACTCGTTTGACCTGTAACGACGGGGAGCCGCCTCGGTCGCCGCCTCGAGCCAGGCGTCGAATTCGGCGTGAAAACCAGTGTCCGTCTCGAGCGACGCCGGCAACGTGTGACCGCAGTCTAAATACAGAGCGTGTCTGATCAATTGGTCCTCGCTGTCGTACGCACGGAACGTATTCATGAGCACTTCACCTTGTGGTTTGAATTTGTCTTGAAAACCGAACACGTGCAACGACGGCATCGGCGACGCCGACGAGCGCACGTCGATACCCCACTTCGTCGCCGCGAGATCGAGCAATGAAGATGACGCGCCGCAACAAATCACCGCACTGTCCCACAAATAGCCCCCTTCGATCCCCAGCATGCTTAAGACCTGCGGGTTGGACAACAACGTGATCATTGCGCCGCCTTGCGAAAATCCCACCGCGCACTTGAACGGCCCGTGTTCGATGGCAAACTTTGCCACCGATCGCGCCGCCGTCATTAACGCCGTCGCTCGCTCGCTTTCCAAATTTTCAAACGTATCATCACTCGCGTCGTCGACCCAGGAGAACCACGGTCCATCGATTAATTCAGACGTCGTCTCGTCCGCCGCGTGCGGCGCCTCCTCCGAGCCATTCACGCACGACGCCTTTCTAAATCGCTTCAAAAGCCGCAACCTTCGCGCATGCAGCGCGCTCACGTCGGCGTTGCTTCGCCATCCGTGTAAAACTAAGCACGCTTCGCCATCCGTTCCTTTGTTGGAGCGTCTACGACTGATTGACGCGCGCATGCGTCGTAACGAGCGATCGACGCGTCGACTCGCGACGCGCGCGAGCGACGGCAGGCCTTGGCGCGCTTCGTCGCGCGCGACGGTGGATTCGTCGCGTGCGCACACATCGTTGTTCTCCTGCGACAACATGGCGGCGTTTCGAGCGCGGCGTGCTCGCCGCGCGAGTCGCTGAATGCAGAATTCTGACGCGTGGGCAACGGCGACGGAAAAGCGGTTCATCTTCATTGAAGATTCTTCAAGCGCCGGGTGCCTCTGATTCGCGAAGAAGAGCGTTAAATTTCATCATCTCTGGCGAGCAATTTGTTCACTAAGGCCGAAACCACGGGCGCGCGCACGGTGGCGTGTAGATTGATCACTCGCGCGGCGTCGCGAGCGATGGCGTCG
>Ga0228650_1000083_pt1 | contig 28382 bp, 10 predicted proteins | sample 62DmetaG_FD_183171 | JGI IMG/M metagenome (GOLD analysis project Ga0228650, IMG submission 183171) | Seawater microbial communities from Monterey Bay, California, United States - 62D | ecosystem: Environmental > Aquatic > Marine > Coastal | place: USA: California | collected 2016-10-28
CACCGCGCGACGCCGCGGCTCGACGCCGCGAGCGAGCGTGAACGCGCGCGCGCGCGCACGCTCGACGTCTCGACGCGAGACGCGCGTCGTTCGACGCGCGCGTGACGCCGCGAGACGGTGATGACGCAACGACCGGCGGATGCGGCGGCGTCGTCGTTCGGCGCGCGACTGCGACGCGCGGGCGTGAAAACGCTGCGGTTGCGCGTCAGCGGCGAGCGGGCGAAGCGTGGACTCGAGTCCGATAACGAGAGCGACTCGGACGACGACGCGGGAGCGCGGGATGGACCGTTCGTGATGCGGTGCGGGGCGGTCGGCGCGCGGGGCGTCGAGCGAGCGACGACGTTCGAGGCGTGGCGGCCGAGACGTGGGATGGATCGCGAGGAACTCGCGGAGAAGTACGGAGACGGAGGCTTGAAGAGGCACCGCGGGATGCACGGGGGGCTGGAGGAGGCGTTTCGGGGGAATAATATCGTCGTGCGAGGGACGCTCGACGGGGTGGAGTACGTGGGGAAGAATTTTACGCACGCGGCGAGCGGCATCGGGAGAGCGTACGAGCGCGAACGGGGGTACGACGGGAAGATGATGTTGGGGAGGCTGAAGAAAGCGTCGGGTGAGGATGATGGGGCGTACGAGTTGGAGTTGATGCCGATCGCTGGCGGGCGAGTGATTGACTTGGAGACGCGCTTGCGCAAGTACAATTACACGGAGCACTCCAAGAGCGATTTGGCGGATATCAACGATCCGGCGGTTCGCGCGGAGATCAACGCGAAACAACTCGAAGCGTTCGCGTCGGACAAGCGCAAGCGCCAAGTGAATAGGCTGAACGCGGCGAGAAAATTGGACGAAGCTTCCATTGCGTCGCCGAAGCTCATGCAGGCGCACATCGCCGAGGGAGCGGCGACGCTGAAGAGTCGCGCCGAACTCATCCTCGAGGCTGGGAAAACGCGGAATATTCCGCCTCACGAACCAAACGCGTTGAATTTGGACGAGGCGTACCCGATTGCCTCCATGCCGTGCCATGCGTTGCTTCATAAGCTTCGGTCGAAGGATCTTTTGGAAAACGCCGACGGCGCTACCGATTCGGGCGAAGTCACGTTTGAGCCGCTCACGCTGGCTTTGGCGTCGTTGTGCCTCAAAACGGGCACAAAGCCCGAACTCAACAAACGCGCGCAGCTCATTATGTACGCCGACGCGCTGTGCAAGTTACTTGCGCGCGAACGAATCAAAGAAGCCAAGCCAAAGGCGACAGAGGACGCCGAGACGCCGACCGAGCCCTCGCATCGGTTCACGTTCACCAGCGCCGAAAACGTCGATCCGTTGCTTCAGGAGGCACTCATACATAGTTATATGGACGAAGACGTGGCGAGCGACGTTCGACAGTACGTCATGTCCAAACACAGAAGAGATCTCGTACGACTGCAAGTCATTCTCATCGCGCTTCGCCTTTGCCAGTGGACGCTGGAGATTGAGCTCGTGCGCCCGCACTTGAAAGTGGACTCGAAAGAGATGATGGCGTACACGCGCGAACTCGGGTGCAAATCCGTCAAGGGTGGGAAGAATCCTGTCGTGAAACTCGATCTCAACGGCAGAGCATTGTCGAGCGTGCTTCCGGAGATTCGAGCGCGAGGGAAACGAGCGAAACCAAAAGAATGAATAGCCTAAACCGACGTAAATTTTTAGCAAAGTTTCTACATTACACAACACGACGATACTCTCGTAACGACGCGTCATCGCATCATTTTCCGCCGCCGCCCCTCGAGCGAGCACCCCGGCGACGCGTCCGACTCGTCGCACTCCAACTTGCTCCACCGCCCGTCCACCTTCGCGCAATCAAACCACGCTTTGCCCAGCGACGCGTTCACCTCGTTGTGCACCGCGCACATCCATCGCTGCAAAGCCAACCCCGAGGAGCAATCGGGCGGATTCACGCGCACAATCTCCGCGAAATGCGCCGCGCACTCGCCGCACGGGTACGCTCGCGTGAGAATCATAATCAACTCCCGCGCGTCTCGCTCCTGCCGCCGCGTCGGTTCATCCGGGTACTGCGCCGCGAACGTGTGTAAAAACGTCCACGTCGCGCGTCCGAGGTCCTCCTTCGTCGTCTTCGTCGTCGACGTCGACGCATCGTCGTCGTCTTTCGCGTCGTTGAATTTCTTCGTCATCGACGCGAGCCAGCGCTGCGGCATCGCGCGCGCGCGCGTTCGCGCCGTCGTCCAGCGCCACGCGCGTTCGCGCTCGCGCGTTCCATCGCGCGACGCCATCCCGCGTCGTCGTGTGCGCGTCGGCGCGTCGCGAACGCGCTCGACGCGCGCGCGCGCAAACCGGGCACTCCCGGGCAGCGCGTTCGCCGCGTCGCCGTCGCCGCGTCGCGCGCCTCGATCGTCGCGCGCCTCGATCGTCGCGCGTCTCGACGTGTCTCTCTCGCGCGCGCGGTCGAGCGACGCGCGCGACGCGCGAGGCGCGCGCGAGGCGCGACAACGCGACGCGTCTCTGGGACAGTTTCGACGAAGATGCGTTCGCGATGAACGACGACGACGCGGCGATTCGAGGGTATCTCGCGCGTCTGCGCGACGTCGAGGGCGAGGGCGACGCCAGCGCGGTGGACGCGCAGGGCGTGCTCGTGGAACTCAAGGTGCGGCGACGACGACGACGACGACGGAAGGATGATGATTTGATTTGATTTGATTTGATTTGGAAACTGACGAACGGTGACGTAGGAACGATGCGAATCGATCGCGAAGGAAGACGTGGCGCGTCTGGGGATCCCGGGTGCGGTGTTCGATCGGCGCGCGGGCGTGGTGGCGTTCGTGGAGGCGACGGATGGACGACGAGGGAACGCGTTCGCGACGGCGCGAGCCAAGGCGTTGGACTTGACGGGAGAGCTCGCGACGAGGATGGAGGGAATGGACGGCGATGATGGTGGGTTGGGATCGCGAGCCAGGGATGGGTTTGAAGTGATCATGATGACGTTTCGTAAGGAGACGTCGATGAGCGTGCGCTCGGGGGCGTTGAAGACGCTGTTGACGTTGGCGAGACGATACGCGGGCGAGATTGGACGAGGGACGATGCAGGCGTACGGACGGGCTTTGCGCAGAGATTTCGAGAGTTACACGAAAAATAGCAAGACGGTGAAAGGTTTGATATTGCGAGTCATCGGCGGTATGCACGAAGGGTTGCGACGCGAGGGTTTGACGCTCGTGACGGCGGAGGAAGCCATGGAGGACTCGAGTGCGCCGACGGCGAAGTGGTTGATGACGGCGTCGTGTCGCATTTTAGATGCCGCGCTGGACGATGAAGAAGACGTAAAGAAGGAGATTGTGCTCATGGCGAGCGCGTTATATGCGATTACGGCGTCCTTATCCGCGCGCGTCGCCGAAGAAGGTGCGGACAAGGCGAATTTTGCGCGCATTGTTCGCATCGTCGAGCACGCGGTGTCGTTGCGAGAGACTGGAACTCGAACAGACATGTCCAAGGCAGCGCTTGACTTAATCACCACGCACGCGCACGCGTTGAGACACGAACTGGTGAAAATCTCTTCCAAGATGTTCGAGCTCCTGTTGAATTTGCGCACGCACAACAACAAGGAACTGGCTCGCTGTGCGGCAGCAGCGTACGAAGAGTTTTTACCTGCCATGCGTGACGCGTTCGTGTGCGATACGTTTTCTTCATCACGGGATTCCCGCGCAAAATTACTGGATGATATTTTAAAAGTCATCATGCGGATGCTAGACGACGAGAAAACGTCACAACGTGATAAGACGGCGTGCGTTCACGCATTGGGGAAATTCGCCGCGCCGGCGATGGAGTTGCTCTCCGACGACTACGCAGAGGTGAATACATACATGGAACGACTCGGCAAGCTCACGATGTACATCAAATTTCAGCAAGGAGAAAATGAGTTTCAAGAAAGATTCGAAAGCATTGAGCGTCAGGTGGCATTACTATCGGCTTTTAGCGACGTATTGCGATCTTCAAACGTTATGATCGACGAGGCGCTTCTAGAGACTTTCGCTGGTTTGGTTGTTTGGATTTGGGAGCAGTACGCTTTCGAACTCGAGAGACGTAAACCTCAAATTCGTAACGCGTTGCTGAATTTGTTTGTCGTTCTCGCTTCCAAAGGTTGCGCTCTTCAGACACTCTTGACGCGCATCGGCTCTCAGCTTTTGTTCTTGACGCTCCGATTTTCTGAGCCGGACCCAATCGACAAAGTGCTGTGCAAAAACGATCCGGTACCGATGTGGCCTCGTTACGTCGATCTTTGGACGGCTCTCATCGGCGGCGGCAATGAATGCGCCGCAGGCGTTTACGGTTGTTTCGTAAACGAGCTCCTCAACTTTTGCACTACGCTCGATCTTGGCATTGTGACGCCTACCGGAGAGGATTCGAATAGCGAACGAAACGCACGAACCGATACTTCTACTAGCGATGATTTAGACACAACTTCAGTGGCGGTGAGCTTAGGCGACGACGCAAGCGCATCTAATCCGGGTGATATGTGCACCTTCTTACAGCTCGTAGAGTTCGCACAGCGAGTCATTGAGGAGTCCCCTGCAGACGCATTACTGCCTTGGGTGAACCATATCAGCACGAAATTAATGGCGATGGCTAATCGAAACAGCTCGATTTCTGCCTTTTACAAACTCATTGGAACGATCGTCAATGCCGCTGATCGCAGTGGATACTTTGGCAGACGAGATTCAGCCGAAGTGGAGCAAGTCGTCGCGCTGTTTCGAGAATTCTTACGAGATGTTTTGCAAGACACAAGACGATTCTCCGGCGAGCTGCTCGCGTCTGTGTTACAATTACTATTGACACTCCCTTCGGTAATACTTCCGATTGAAAATTTGATAGCACCACTGTTGCGAGCCCTTGAACTTGGTCTACAACATCCTCCGGTGACGACAATCGCTTTGAACACCCTCGAGCGCTGGCTCGATGGTAAGCATCTAGATGAGACTTCTCCGCACTTAGTACAGATAGCTAAACGCCTTAGTGCGTACTTGGACAGCGCATCGAGTTCGAATGCGTTCTTTGGCGAAGTATACGAAAGCGAGGGTCGCGACAGGAAGAAAAAGCAGGCGAGCGAGGAGCAAGACGAAATGAGGCTCAAACGCGCGACTTTCATTCGGATCGTTAAAATTTTGGGCTCGATGGGTGGCGCAGCACACGGTTTATTGTCTGCAAAATCAAACAGTGAGCTCGACTCGCCGTGGGATTCTGACTCGAAGCTGTCGATGCCCATCGGTTTGGTTCGATCGTCTACAAAGTTATGGCTCGATAAATTACTTCCTCGCACTTCTCATTTGGCTATGTTTTCTCAAGATAGAGCGACAAAAATTGCTGCGTGCGAGGCACTTTATGGTTCAACTGTCTTTTTGATTGGCAGAAGCGCGCAAGGTCCGACGGCGTCGGCGGGCGATTTCACTCGCAGCGCATCTCAGTACCGCTCAATTTTCGAGAAACTTTTCCCAATAATTTTCGAATTGTCTGTCGATGCTGATGCAATCTCCAGAAAGCTCTTCAGCGACCTTAGCTTCCAAATGACCAGATGGTATGCGAAGAGCCAAGCTCGTGAGTTGGACGTGACACTGTGTTTGTTTGACGCCTTAATCGAGGGACTGTCAAACACTTCAAAAGCCGGTGCCGTTCGTGATCTTTGCGCCTCACTAGTCGCAGAGTTGTTAGAGTGGAGTATAAAATATGTGCGAGATACGAAAGCGTTCGAAGGTACGGTAAATCACAGGTACATTCTGCGCACCTTGTTCGGATTGATGGGACACACGGGCTCAGCGCACAGATTGGGTGCGGTCACGGCGCTAAGAAAGTGTCTCAAGCATGTGACGAAGCATCGAAACTTGCTCGATGAATACGTTCTGGAAATACTTAACGTTACATTCAAAAGTATTGAAAGGTCGGGTGAACATTCTTTGACTGTTGGAGTTTCCACGAGAGGCGCTGATGTTGCTATGGCTATCGTTGTTCGCGAGATCCTACGCGCTATCCAGACTCATGCGAAATGGCTCCTGCATTCACCGGGATCAACAGTGTCGAAATGTACTGACTCATTCATGCGAAGTCTACTCGAGCTCACCGCTAGCGGTGATGATTTCTTGAGACGCGAGGCACAGCAGGCTTTTGCCACCATCGCGCCGCTGGCGCTTTCTGACGTCCGACGGTGGCTGCAAGGCAACTTGCATGTGATTTCGTCTTGCGTCGATGCTTCAGTTCCCGAAATGAAGGCGCTTGAGAATGGGAGCAAACGGCTGCTTAATAGATTTATCGCCGTCGTGCAGTGGTCAAGTTGGACTATGTCCATGCATTTCACTGATTTGGAATTTTTCACCGCCTCGAGAACGACGCACTTTCATGCTGTCGGTCAATATTTAGATAGCATTTCTGGTAGACTCGAAAGTTCTTTCGTTCTAGAACAAGATACACCAGCCAATCAGACTGGTCATTTAGCTCGCGAAATTCTGGTTCTCTTTGATAGTATTTTGAACTCGCCGTGGAGTGGTGGCGATAAGGAAGCGCTCTTGGCGCTCTCCTTACCGCAAGAAAATGGAAACAGACGCGTGATCAAGCTGATATCGTCATCCATCTTCTACTCGCAAAACATTGCCAATGACGCTGATTCTAGTCGCAAATACCTTATGCCCGCTGCGGCACAGCTTCTGAGAACGCTTACAAAGGATCACGGTTCGAGCAAAGTTGCGCGACTAGGGGAAGAAGCATTTGCGTGTCTCAGAGGACTGATTGCGCTACCAAAGTTTGATCTCGGTGCGATCAATTTGGAGAACGCACAAGGTTGCATAGCCGCACAACGACTCGCCGACGGATATCGCGAGCTCGCGAATGTGCTCGTGCTACGCAGAATTCTACCACAGGAAGGTGAATCATCGGCAAAGAATCTGACTCGTCGCGCGGCGACAGTCGTGCGTAATTTGTTCCACGCAAATCCTCCTCAGCGTGTGGTCGGCCAAGTCGTGATGCAGCTTTGTCTGCATCTTAACATAGCCCCTAGTGCTCTTCTTGACCTTCTTCTCGACAGGGTCCAAGATTCAGATGCGAAACTCGGTGAGACATTCTATCGCAATTACCGAGAACCCATTCTGCGCGCATGCAAATATTCATTCGACGATTATGCCGGTGACTTGTTCAAAGTCGCTGGGGCGGACGTTCAATCACCCAGTGGTGCCGTCGTCACCGACGTCATCGTCAGTGTGATTGAGCTCTCAATCCCAAAGGAAAACGCGACGCAAACTCGAAGTTTGGATGGAGGACGTGTACTGGCCACTCTGAAAAAGAACATGTCGCATTTGTGTCATCTGTATGAGGATCACGAAGACGCCTCTGCCGTCGTGAAAAATACCTGTCATCAACGATTTTTGGCAATTCTTCGCGCAGCGGTGAAGCTAAATCGAGCGCTTGGATCGAGCCACGACTCGATTGCATCGGAGGACAGTTACACGAGTTTCTTAACTGTTATGGCTGGCTTGATGCGATGCGTGCGATGCGACTGCATCTCTCTGAGTTCGCAAGTTGATGCCGTCATGATCACCGCTGAGATTTTGGAGGGAATTAACATATCAAAATCATCTCGCGATGCGCTGGAAAAGAGTTTGAGTGATTCGTTGAAAAATATGGTCGTTCAAGAGCGATGTGATTCAACCACGTTCAAGAAACGTTTTCCATCAACAGTGAAAGCCTTCAAACAAGCGTTTTCCAAATACCAAGCACCATCGCTGATTGCTGCGCTTCTTCCGTTTTACGATGATTCAGATTCAAAGTCGGTCTTACTGGAAGAAGATGTCACGGAAATACGATGGAATGCCGCTGTAGCGCAACAGATATGGCTCATTGCAGAGGATGAACATGTGGCAGTTGAGTCTCGCGCACTCGCCGTGTGTCGCATTCTTCCAAAACTTTTGTCGTCGAGCGACCCCACACAAGTCTTGGCGTTTTTCACGGATAATGCAAAAGCGATCGCGCAGGATATCGGCGGCGGTAAAACTGATATCCTATCGCGATTAAGGACTTTCGGTGTCTTGTCTGCGATGTACTCAAAGTGCACGAAGCAAGAAGTGATGGATGGACCTTGCGTGCAAGTTCCAAAACTGAATGCCCTCGTTTCAAAAGCTGTAATCAGCGAACTCAGTGGACACGGAACGGCAAGTAAATCGCTCTTAGGTCAAGAGAGTATCGCGTTGCACGCGACAAAAATGGCCTTTTCTGTCTTTGCGTCGCTGCTCACCTGCACACAGACAGATGTCAAGTTTTACGCCAAGTTATTTGAGAACGTTGCGTCATGGAATAATCTGGTCGACCGGACAAAACGCGTGAAACTTGAGGCGACAATGGAAGTGAAACGAGCTCAACGAAACTTGAAAGCTGACGTGAGTACTACACGGCTCAAATCGTTCACTTTGTCTTCAAATCTTGCGGCGATGTACTCCCTGAAACCGTCTGATACTGCCGAGAATGATAATCTCGCCGCCGACGAAGATATTGCGCAACAAGACAACCATTCAAAAGGTACCCCGCGAGATGAACTCGAGGCTCACCCGGTGTCTGATGGCGTCTTTAAGATGCTAAAGCTCGTCGTAATGCGCGGTTTGACGGGCGATGCAAGTGGCTTGCGACCGGAGATGCAACTTTTGGAAATGGTTTCGTGTCTGCTGTACTCTCCCGCGGTTTTGGCTTCGGTCAAACTTCTCGTCGTCAAGGCGTTACTTAGATTAAACGATGATCTCACATCTGAGTCCAGTGGCGATGTCGGCATGACTGTTTTGATTACACAGCCATCGTTCCTGGCCGCGCACTCGGACCTTATGATTGCACTTCTCTCCGCGATGATTGAAATCACGAAGGAATCTGATGCCGCGTACGTGTCAACACCTTTGCGAAAAACTATGAACATCGCGTTGGAGTGCGACAACTTGTGGTCTTCGAACTTTGAGGAAGCAAAAACGAGCATATTTGAGGCCACCGAGCTCGTCATCAAGAGTGGGTACTCGAGGAATGAAGACATCTTCAGAGAGAATCTCAAACTCTGCAGCAAGTTGTTCTCGCGTTTGCGTGACACCGCGCGAATGACAAGTACACCTACGTCGCATTGCTTCCAAAGTTCGATGTATCAATTGCAACGACATCTTGAGTGCAAGCCAAAAGACCCCAGAAACACTAGTCTGGTGAAAGTATGTGCGCTTCGGAAGAAATTCGCTATTAAACTCATCGAGATATTAATCAACGCTGAAGCACCAGTATTGTGCGTTCGCGATACGAGTGTTTTCATCACGACTGCTCAGGGGAAGAAAATTGACGAAGAAATACCGTCACCTCTTTTGAATATTTTGTTGCGTTTTATCGATAAAGACGTTCGTAAGGGGTTGACAACGCTTGCTGCGTCGTTACTTGGTAGAATCATGAAAATCGATGGCGGTGTCGCTCAATGGCACAAATCCTTGCAAAAACAGTTAAAAGGTGTGAGTGACGACCTCTTACTGAACACGCTTGATCAAATCACGATAAGTTGTCCATCATTTGTGCACGATGCTGGATTCGCACCATCGATACAGTCACGTCTTGATACATTCTGGGGCGAACCGCGGTGCGTGGCGCTGCTGATTTTGACGAGAGATCACAGACCAGAACGGGTACAGTGGACATACGACCGACTATTGCCGTTCGTTGGTTCTCTATTGAAGCAGCGGGATTGCGAAGTCATGATTATACTTTTCGAAGCGCTCACGCGCGGCGCTCAGGCAATCACACGAACTCAGAGAGACGCAAATCATATCGAGCTATGGAAGAATGCTCTCGTTGAAGCAGACAATGCGGTGTCGATGGAAAGTGCTGTCAAAGTTCGCGAATCGCATACAAACTTGTGCATTGCCATTGCGGAGACGTACCCTAAACTCATCAACGAATCGTCGTTGCAAGGTCCACTTTTACGAGCACTCGCCGATCCCGTGAGCTTGACTTGTCGACAAACGGCTTTACAATTTTGGAACAAGCGACTGCAATTCGATAACTTGGTCACGCGTCTTCACGACACCCTCCAATTGATTCCTCACGCGAAAGTAGAGAGTTTATGGCTCGCTGCAGCGTGCAGACTCTTATTTGCGGTACAAGAGATGAATCCGGCGTCAAGGGCTCCTTTGATTGACAACGACCTATCGGAGTGCGTGTTCACTTCGGTGAAGCTGGATTCGTTGCGCCGCCGTGGAGCGTCTCAAACCATGGCTCCTTTGTTTTCAACTCAAGCGCAAGACCCGGACGCGGATGAGAAGCGAAGTGTCGTGCTCTCGACAATATTGGCAAACTTCAAACAACCTGCACGTGGTGACCCAACGATTGCGACCTCGCTTCCGTACGAGCTAGCGAATTTATTACAGTCGCAAGAGCACGTCAAAGACTTTGGTGCGTTCCATGAGATTGCGCAAAATCTTGACATTGGAGCCAACAAAAAGAAGATCGACGATTTTCTGGTCGAAGAGTTGAAAAACAGCGTCAAGCTGACTCGATCTTACAGGACAGGTGACTTACCTGACGTGAAAATATCGTGCCACGAATTGATTACGCCTTTCCTCCTCTGCGCTGAACGCGATTCGGCAGTCGCATGCACGCTTCTCCGAGAGCTCGCGAATTCAGCACAGCATGAGTTTGCATTCATTCTAAAAGACCAAAATGATGCACGTCCAGCAAAGGAAGCGATGGCGATCGTGGCACAACCGCTGAAAGATTTCGTCGGAAGCATTGAAGGCAGGGATGCGTCGCTCGTTCGATTCATCCTTTCCTTGTGTGAAGTCATCCCACAAGCCGCGGAAATTCCTGTCGACCACGTCGTTCGACTCGCGACACGCGGTAGAAGTTTATCGAGTGGTGTCATCGCGATGGAGTCGATGATCACGTCTGGTGATCAGTCACCGCAGACTTGGGAAGCTTTGGCTAAACTATACAGATCGCTGGGTTACGACGACGCCGCTTTGCTGTCGTTTGTGAACGCGTTTCCTCACCAGGAGGAGACGATGTGTGCGATTCGACAAGAGATGGCTGGCAATGTGCGAGATGCCGTGCAAGCGTACAAACACTTATTGAGTGCTGAAATTGATCGATCTCCGCGAGAGAGCGAGTTTTTGAAACATGAATTTTTTCGCTGCGCCGAGCGGCTCGGAGAATGGGATGAAATCGGAAAACATCTCGAGGACGTGCGAACTGGCGAGTTTAAAATCGAAGACTTGTCTTGCATTCCTGGAGAAGCTTCGGGTGGATCTAGTATTTGCACAGCATTTAGAGTCGCTCTTCGTCAACCTTTGGAAGACTGGTCGCCATTCTTGACCAAAGTTCTTCTGCAGGAGGACTCTACTCGCAAGTTGAAGCATCTCGGTGTAGAGATTGCGATGAACGCGCTGCTATCTGACAGTGCCGGCGACGATACTCGTGAGGTGCATGATGTATTGCAGCAAGTTTACCAAAGCTTCATAGACTCATGGAGCACGACCTGTAGTGCGTCCGTTGCCATTCGTCGGAAACTGCTGCAGGCCTTACAACCAGCCGTCGAGATCGACGAAACATTGCGCACGATTGACGAACTGAAGACAGGACTTCGCAAGCTGAAGAATATGGACATCAAGAAAGCGGAATCTATCGTCAATCAACTCGAAAGCAAATGGCAAACACGATGGCCTTCGGCTGCGTACGATGCGTCTGAGGTTTGGGAACGCGTCGTGACTTTTCGCTCCAGGATGCTGGGCACGCTGGCAAGTGTGATTCCAGAAATTCGCACAGATTCTATTGCAACGATGCGGACTGAAATGTTTCTACGAGCATCCGACGGTCTGAGACAAGTCGGTCAAGTGGTTCTTTCTCGCAAATTCTTGCGACAATACATCGAAAGTGTGGTACAAACAGGCGCGCCCGAGGATTTGAGACTTCATGAAGCAGTGTTTAAGCTCAAGCTGTCGATGGGTACGAACACCGCCATGGAACAATCATTGGAAATGTGCCGAAAGTTGCAGAGTGAAGATCGATGGCGGGAGGACGATAAAATGAGCCTGACCATTTTAGAAGCACAATTCTGCGAGCACCTAGCGAGTGCACGCGACGATGATTCGTTGAGTCATAGCATCGCGGCGATCAATTCTTATATCTCTGTTGCAGAACGAAGCACAAATGCAGCGCAGGCGTCCGAGGCGTCGTTGAGACTCGCTCACTTTTGCGACACAGCGCTAAAAAAGCTACACGGTGAATACGTGCAAACGTCTGTATCGACCGAATGCGCAGAAGCATTAAACGGTTGGCTGGTATCGAGTCTAAACGACGCGTCGAGTCTTGCGGAAGTCTTCATCCTACACACTTTGAAGGCATTGGCGGCTTCCAGCGCGCATAAATCTACACCAGCGCGTCATCTATTACCTCGACTTCTGACCTTGCTCAGAGAAACTTGCCCCGACGCTCGCGACTACAGTCAGACACTCTTACGCGTCCCGACTTGGTTATTTTTGGATTGGATTCCGCAGCTTTTATCGATGGTTTCCGACGTGAATCTTCGAAAGGTTGCTGCGCCGTTGGTACAAAGATTGGTGTCAAAGTATCCAGCGGCCGTACGACCGCACTTCAACCTCATCAAAGAAACGATGGATAAACATATAAGTGAAAGGATGAACTTTTCGCTCGCCTCGTCGCTACACGATGGATTCAATCGTGGTATGGAGCTCTTGGATTTCCCTTCGAATCGATTGAATTTTTGGCGTCAACAAATTCAACTCCGCGAGTATCAGCACGACGTCAACGCCGCGAGCAATATCGTCGATGGCATGATTTCAGATCTGACAAATACAGAAGATCCTTTGTTGGGCTTGATTAACAAACGGTTCGTTGAAATTGCGTCACCAATGTTGACGAGCGCGATAGCCACGGCGCGCAGGGAGAAAACGAGCGTCAACGCCGCATTGAAACATGCCGAAGCTCAAATCGTCGCAGTTTGGGTCAAAGAATTCCCGGGTCTAAACAACGCATCAAGAATCCGACTAAGCGACTTCTCTTCATGGTTTGCGAGCTATGCGAGCTTTGCCGGAGTTTCAACAGCCCTGGAAATTCCCGGGCAGTACGACAACATAAATGCACCGCCAGATATGGAGCGACACGTCACCATAATGGGATTCGCACCGGAAGTACAGGTCTTCGAATCCAAGCAGCGACCAAAAAAAATAACGATGAGAGGAAGCGATGGCAGAGATTATCAGTTCATCGTGAAGGGTGGAGAGGACTTGCGTCAAGACGAGCGCATTCAGCGCTTATTCAGAGCAATGAATGGGCTCTTGGCCTCTAATACGGAATCTCGAGGTAGGGGGTTAGAGGTTCGGACTTTCCATGTCTCCCCTCTATCTAATCGAACCGGCTTGATTGAATTTTTGCGCAAAACTTCGCCGCTGCTTCGGCTTCTGAATAAGCCTGTTGAAGAAGCGAATGTGACTGCATTCGTTGAACATCAACGATGGATTAAAGAGCGCGCGACGGGACTTGGCAAGCGAAAGCGAGAGTCTGCGCATGTAGATGCGACGACACACAGCGACTACCTCAGTGCGATAGGCAAAGCATCGAAAGACGACTCGGTGGCTATACTCACGCGATTGAAATCGGCGACGACGTCGCCAGATGCTCTACGGAAGATTTTGTTCACAGCCGCAGGCAGCGCAGAAGCTTTCGTCATGATGAGGCAATCATTTGCGACATCTTTAGCATCCTCCAGCATTTGTGGCTACGTTGCTGGAGTGGGCGATAGGCATCTGGACAACATCCTTCTCGATATATCGACGGGAGAGTTGGTACACATCGATTTTGGGTACGCCTTTGGCACCGCTACACACGCTCTTCCGATTCCTGAACTTGTCCCATTCAGAGCGACTCCAGCTCTTCTCGATGTTTTCTCTCCATTGAACGCGCGCACGTGGCTGGAAACGGACATGTGCCGAACTATGAAGGCGCTTCAGGACGGCTCGACACTTCTCAAGGGCGTGATGGACATTTTCCTTCGCGATCCCCTAATCGATTGGGAACGCGAATCCGTGAGTGCAGGTACGCAATCTCACATCCAGAACAGAATCACTCGCGCGTGGGGCAAATTAGAACTCGACAATCCAGCCGTCGTCGTCGTCGACGAGTGCGAATCAAAGCACAAGAATTCTGCACATTGGACAGATTTGCGCAAGACGCTCGTTGGCGCGAATGCGCCGCCCGCGAAGAAATGCACCGATGTCGAGCATCAAATTCGTGCGTTATTAGACTTAGCGACCAACCCAGAACTTTTAGCCGTCGCGTGGAGCGGATGGCGACCCTGGCTTTGATAGATTTGAATAACTTTGATAGATGCAAACATGACAACGCGCAGCGCTCCTCCCTGCGCCTCGACAGCCACACTCGACAGCCACACTCAAACTTCAAATCGCGACCGCGCGCCGCGCGTCGCGGGACATGACGCGCGCCGCGTAGACCGGGCGAACGAACAAACGACACCAACTATTCAATCGCCGCGCGCCGCCGCCGGCGCCGCCTTCATCAGTGGTAGCGCGCGCGGCGAAGCCGTTCCGAGACGCGACGCGCGCGATGGATGACATCGCTGCCCTGCACGACGCCTTGCGAAGCGATGGGCTTCGAAAGCGGCGGGTGCGTCTCGAACGACCGCGATTGACCGTACGCGTCGGTAGTGACGCGCGCGGACGCGTGAACGTGCGGTCACCGATGCGAAAGATGACTGACGGCGCGCGCGCGTAATCCCAACAGGATGGCATCAAGACGCTGTTGCTTCATCTGCAGTCGAGCGATTTCGTGAAACAGCTCGACTCAGGCACGAGAGCGTATGATTCCACGGGAAGCGGTGACGTGCAGCGCACGTGGGCGGGATTGATTAGCTCGGTGATGGTGTGCGTGACAAGCGAGTTAGAGGACGAGAAGCGCGTGGTTGACAAGAACGCGACGTCTTTGTTGAGAAAATTGGTGACGGCTGCGGAAGGAAGAAAAAAGACGAATGGGCTTTCGGCGCCGTTAATTCGGCGCGCGGGCAAGATATTTACGCACGTGCTTTACGTCTTACAAACGGGAGATGTGAATTTTGTCGTCGATTACGTGCATGTGTTGCGCACCAATTTGCTCGTCGCGCCAGAGTATTGCTCGCGGGCGAAGCAAAGCGTCTTCGAGGGATTGATTGAATATTTTGCCTCTAATCTTGCGTCGTATCGCGGTGAAGTGATTAACGGTGAAAAGAAGGAGGAGCGGTACCGTGGCGCGGCGGCATTTAATTTGTTGTTGCGCAACTGTCCATTTGATTTGTCAACGAATGCGGTAAACGGTTTGTTTGAGGTGTTCAAAGAAATATTTCGAGATATGCACGAGGATGGACGCACACCCGCTATGATCGTTTCTGCGATGAATAGCTTTCTTCTGAAGACGAGCTTGGACGTGAGTTCGCGCATGACTTCGCTTCACGAGAGTGTCGTGCCGTATCTCTCGTGGGCGCTTAAGGGAAACGCACGTGACAAGCGCTTGAAAGAGGAATTGATTAAGTACTGCCACTTGCACGTCAATTTAGATGTAGTGAGTGATGGTGGCGCTGAATTTCTCGTCGAGTTGCTCGCGAGGCAGATCGATGAGATTGGTTCGGACAGATCCGTAGGCGGCGACAACGCCGAAAGATTTGAAGTGAAATTGCCGCAAAAGTTGTTGTTTGAGCTCTTCGCAGACTTGGTCATGGTTTTGAAGCAACAGAAATCCTTTGCGGGAGTGTGTTTGTACGATGGTGAGCGAACGCCGAAGCGCGCACGAGGGAACGAAAAACCTGTGGAACGCATACTATCAAAGATTTTGAACGACAGTGGTTGCTGGAGCGCCGTGTTTTGCTTGCTTTTGAAACGGCACAGCGCCGCGTTAACGAAGGAAGAGTTAGCTAGTTGCGCGAAACGACTGTTGCACGCACTGAGCGAAATGTTTTCTCAAGGAAGCATGTCAGATATGAAAGCCCTGGCTCACGCAATCTGGTTGATTCGATGCTTGCAGGAAATCGCTGGCACGATGCACAACGAAACGCTACCATTGTGGACGGATGTGACGAATTGTCTCGTCTACTGGCTTCCAGCGCACCTATCTGACGTTCGCTTAACGAACGACGTGCTTTTACTTTTTGCGGCGATGATCAGTCACAGACTCGTACACCCGTCGTTATTGAGACAGAAATTCTGGTTGCTCACCATCTTTGATTTTGCTGACATTCCAAGTTTGGCTACGCTGGAGCTCGTGGGTGCGGTGGCGTCCATCGGGCTTTGTGATCACGTCTTGGCGGGTCGCTCTTATGACAGTTACTTTAAGTGGCTAATTCGTGGACTGTCGCAGAAGAATGACGATCGAATGTCATTCTACGGGCGTCGCGCAAATGTGACGTCTTCGTACGATTTAGCGCTGTTGCGTGTGCAATCGGCGATTCAGAATTCATTCATCGCTGGCTCTCACAAGCCTTGGGTAGACGATGTCACGCGCCGCGCGTGGCTAGAAGTGCCCGATGAAGAGCATTTAGAGTTTTTGCGAGGCGTGGAAGATCTTCACTTAGTTGCGAAACCTTTCGCCACACTCAAGCTTGAGTTTAGAGACGCGGCAGAGCGCAAAGAGGACGATGGCGCGAAGCGAATCAATACGAAGGAACTAAGCATGGACCCGGAAGTTCATCGTGTAGGTACCGATTGTTTGGAGCACGCGATGACGAACGCGTCGACATCTGAAGACGCGATGCGACTATGCACGATAGCTTTAGGTATTATAGGAGCCGTGGCGTCGGTCGGTCGATCGTCACGGTCTGTGCAGAGTCTAGATTGGGGCGTGAGCGGGTCGCTCATCAGAACGGTCAAACACACCATATCTACTGCGTTAGAGTATGACACGATGGTGATGCTGAACGCGAAGACGAGTGTGCTCGAAACCATCCCAATCTTGGCGGGCGCTCTTGAGCAAATTCAACAAGCAGCCGGTTTGGGAGCAAGTTTGGAAGCAACCTCTCACAAACTCGTCAAAGTATTGACTGAAATGACCAAAGACTTTTTGAAAATCATCAGAGATGCACTGCAAGGCAACGGAAGCGTGCCAGCTAGTGCTCGGCAGTCGCAAGAAGCCGTTCAGTTTGGTGACGATTTGGACTTTGAGATGGCCGACGCCACCTTGTCAGAGACGCAGCGCTCAAATACATCTCAGATGGCGACAACATCGGGGTCCAATGAACGAGAAACGACGATTGCCTGTGGCGAACAAGTCATAAGGAAAATTCTGAGATGCTTTAAGTCGATGTCCGTGGTGGTTCCAAGCACGGTGACAACATCTACATCGATGTTGCTCCGATACGCCGTTCCTCCAGAAGGTGCGCCACCTCGTGGACCCTGCGGTATTGGTGTTTCTCAAGACATCGCCGAGTTAGTCGTAGATTTTGTCGGATTAGCCGACACGGAGTATCTGATTGATCACCTCGTTCCTTGTCTTCAGGCGGTGGCGAGAGGGCAAGTAAATTTGGATGAGAACACGGGCCTCACTTCTTCTGCTCGTTTATGGTTACTGCATCAGATCACAGTCTTGTGTCACGGAATATGCAGGCTTAAGTTGAACGCTTCAAATTATCCGTCTACGACTCAGGGCACGATGCCCAGTAACATACACGAGGTATTGGCTGACTTGGTGTCACGAGCCGCCGGTATTTTGGACGGTGAAGCTCCAGCAGCGTTGAGAAATTGTGTTGCTCGCGCAAAATTAGCTGACTGCATTTTTTCGTTGTTCAAGCTGAATATAGACTACTTCCAGCCTAGATTTGGTAGTTCGTTAGCTTGGCTTTTAGGGGATGAAAGTTATTTGGTGCGCATACATGCTGGCTCTGCAATTGCGTCCATACTAGATTTCTACGAAGAAGCGGACCACACGAGTATATTTCAAAATACCGTCGTTCCTGGATTGGCCATCAAGTGTCAGTTTCTCCCGAATGGCAGCTTGAATATTGGCGATGGTGAAATTGCAGAAACCGAAGCTGAGTGGTCTAGCTTGCATTTCATTTCCGCCGTTGGTGTTGTTTCTCGAGTGTTGGAACCGTGGTGCACGTACATAATCGTTCATCATCGAGCGCGTCATGGTGAACGTGTGCAGATACCTGCGATAAACGCGTTAAAATATCTAGCAGAAGCAACTGGCCACACATCTCTGGAATCTTTCGTTGCCTATCACAGCCGAACTATCGGGAAACTTTGGATAGACTCTGGCGCACCTTTGTCGATGTTGTTTCAAGTGCCAGAGTTCCTCGGCTTGTCTCAATCTGCTGAGCGAGAGTCCGTCGCGATTCATCTCAAAAGATCTTTGCTCCCAGCGTTGATATATGAGCAAGACCGTGATGGATTGAAAACTTTGACGTCGACTTGCGGAATGGCACACAAGTTCAAGCAAATGATTCAAGGAGATTGGGACGCCATTTATGCGCGTTTGTACGCGTCGGCGGTAAAGTCTAATCCCGATCGCAAAGCTATTCAAGCACTCACGTACGCGAATTCCATGGTGAAAAACAATGGTGGATGGAACTCCAAACATCCTTCGGTGCAGATTCAGATTTTATTCGAACTCTTGCTCTTGGCAAGGGATCCTGTTTCGCCTCCCTACAGTCGATCCAGCGATATTGTGGAAGTCGTCGGTAAGTTTATGGATGAAAAGGACTTGAATATTCGTTGGGATGTTAACATCATATTTCAATGCATGTTGCGTATCCACGAGGCGGTTGATATGGCTACGTCATCGAGACATAAATTGAAGACTTTGAACGCGCTGAAAGTTTTGCTGCTGTGTATCGGCGACGAAAGGGTTCGAAGTCCGTCCATATTCCGTTACGTCTACTTCATGCTTATTCCAAATATCAACGATCATACGATCGGCACGCAGTGTATTCAAGTTTTGGTCAACCTAACTCTCAACGCCTACGACGACCTACGTCAAGCCGACGACGCCGAAAGTGAACTTGCGTTAGCGATGGAAAGTTTCATCATGCCTCTCATGTTTGTGTTGTCTTCTGTCGTCGAGTCAAAGTCAAGTCCGAACGCTCAACGCAATGAGGCTCTAAAGTTGTTGACCGCTATCGTCACCAATCCACCGATGCTCATTCATCACGCGCTATGTGTGCTACCGCCATTGCCAGATGTACCCATGCTGAGCGAAGTCAGATCGATTCTCTCGGTCGCATTTGAGAAGCCAAGCTTTGATATACGTCTCATGTCGCTCGTCAAAAAGGCACCGACGTTGCCTAAAGCCTTGAGTAGAGTAGCGTTGAGAGCCGGCGGTCTCGAGGCTCTACAGCACAAAACAGAGCTCGCGCAAATGTACGGGCAGAACGAGTCATCTTCCATTCCTGAAAACGTATGGAAATTTGCAGAGCTCGTCTCACCGCTTGGAGATACTGAACTCTTCGCGATCGCCGCTGAGCTGCTTTCTTTACTCGGTCCTCTGAGGCCGAACACGTTGGCGTTCATCACGCCAGAGATGAAACTTCCGATTGACTCGAAGCATATCAAAGTCGGACTCACCGAAGCGGGCACTTTCGTTTTCGATGTTCTCAAGTACTTGAGCGGCCTTCTCTGCTCGCCGATGAGCTCGACTGTTCGCGCTGCAGCGACTACCATTCAATCGTTACTGATGGTAAAAAAAGCGGCTCTGGTCATGGACAAGATGTCTAAAATAGACAAGGCATATCTCTTGCCTTTTGAGCATCCTTCGTTGCGATTGGTGCCTGAATCTGTCAGCGCAACCAACAATGTCACGGACGCATACGCTCTCGATGATGAACGTCTTTGGACAGTCAATGAGAACGGTTCCGAGACGAAGTACGAAGAATGGATTTGTCGTCTCAGCCATAGGTTGATAAGCGAGTTCAAACCACATACGAAGAGTAAGAATGACCCTCAGTTTTCGTTGACGGTGTTCGAATTATTGGGTCCGCTGATGATTTCTGACGCCGTATTGGCAGAGTTGGTGTTCCCTCCTATTTTGTATGAGATCACTAGCGCGCGCGGTAATTTGTCGATTCCTGCGAATCGAGAGGTGCGCGATCGCCTGAGTCGCGGGGTTTCAATTTGTCTAAGTCGCGCAAATTTGCCAGAAGGAAAAAAGGCGGCGAAGTTCATGTTGCGCGCTCTTGATTACTTGCGCGGTAAACGCATGCGGGCATTTAGGATGGTGGATGCGCTACCACAGGATGACTCAAAAGTTTCTGCCGTTCAGAGAAAGGTGCCTCGAGGCGTGGAGGCAACTCAATGGGAAAAAGTGTACTGGCTGAATGTTGACTATCTCGTCGTCGCTCAAGCTGCCATTCGCTTGCAAGCTCCTCTCACGGCTACGCTTCTTGTGGAACATTGGCTCGAAGATAAAACCGGCACGGTTTCGCTGAACGCGATGGACTCTCAAGGACAAACGTCCGACGCAGTGCCTCCATATCTCACGCTCCTGCTCGAAGCACAATCGAAACTTTCAGAACCCGATGGTTTGTACGGTCTATTACGCTCCAACTCGCTGGAATTACAATTGCATTTGAGTGAGCACGAAGGTCACTGGGATAGAGCGCTCGCCGGTTACGACTTGCTGCAGAGCGACGTCGAAAACAATATGAACGGTGGAATGGCGAGCTCACGCGTGCCCATGCTGAACGCATTACGTCAGCTCGGTTGTTTGCATCTTCTTCGCGCATACTCCAAGGCACTTTCAGACGACGAATTGGCCGCTCCAGAGCTCAAGGATGTGCAATATGAAGCCGCATGGAGAGCGGGTCAATGGACGCTGCCGGCTGCGGTTACGCGCACGCAAAATTCGGGCGTTGTAGATTTCAATCAGAATCTTCATTCGTCGTTGCGAGCGCTCGAACGAGGTGATGTAGGCTGTGCGATATATGAGACCAATCGGTGTCGTGCGCAACTGCTGCAAAATGTCATAAGTGGTGCCGCAGAATCGGCTGACGCGATGAATATAACGATCATGCGCATGCGCATGCTCGACGACGTCACCGATGCGGCGAAATTATGGCGTCACTTCATGGGTAACAACATCGACGCGATGCAAACTGCTACCAAAAGTTTGAGCGATTCCTGGCAGATGAGACACGTGAAAGATGGTCCGTTTAAGCTCATCGAACCATCACTCGCGCTGCAAGGCGTTCTTTTACGGTTGGCTGGGTTGAGTGAAAATTTTGCACAGCACACAACTCGTACGTCGATACTGGCGCGCAAAGCAGGGCACATCACCGAAGGCGTTCAAGCCATTCGCGCATTACGAATAATGGCGAGTCGTCTATCGTCAATTTCGCCCGGAAAGCCTCTACCAGACTTGATTCTTTCCAGGACGGCGCCGTGGCGAGTCGAAGAAGCTAAGCTGTTGTGGGCCGAGGGAAAGGCTGAATCCTCCATCGCCATCGTCAATTCCATCGTGCAACTCATGCTTCCCGGGCAAGCGTCCTACGTCACGAACTCGAAGACTGGAACTCCGACAGAAGAAGTAGGCGTGACAGAGCCGGAAGCAAATCCAGACGCTCGATTCTTTGAACTTCTTTGTTTATTGTCGAAGTGGCAGGCGAGCGCACGCACTGAGTCTAGCAAGGTGATTTTACGCAGACTCTTGGATGGCGTCAACGGTTTGACAATGGCGTATAGAAAAGGCCTGCTCGACAAGACGGGTAAGAAAATCACTAGGGGTAGTCGCGGTCAAAACGTCGTGGTGTACACCAAAGACGGGATCAATCCCGTTACGCAGCTCAGATTGCTGAGTCGCGCTCATTTCCGTTTGGCCCAATTCACCGATTCGCAGTATCGACAACTCGAAGAACGCATGAATTCTCCAGAATGGATTCGTTCCGAAGCCTTGCGACAACGCAATGAAAACGAATTGACGCATCTCAAAAGCGAGCGAGAGGTGAATAGAAACGCCCTTCGCTCTAAAAAGAAGGGAAGTGCAGCGTACAACGAGCTCGCAAAAGCGATTCATAGTATGAACGCTCGATGTGGTCCACTGGAGATGCAAGTTTTGAACGATCAAAACGAAACCGTGAGCATGTACAACGAACACACGAGTTCGCTTATTTCCGCATTGCAAGCTTACAGACGGTCTCTTGAAGCTGGTGGGTGGAATTCTCAGAAAAGCATTTTTAGAATGATCGCGCTTTGGTTTACGCATTGCGGCGGCGGAAGTAATCGTTCGAGAAGCAAAATGGAAACACTCAAGGTGATCAAAGCAGTGAATGCTGAGCTTGAAAAGCTCATCAACCGCCCCACAATTCCAAGCTACGTTTTTGTCGAGTTGTCTCATCAAATAGTCAGTCGCCTCGGCTCGCCGTGTGCTCCGGAGAACGATTTCATCAAGGTGCTTGAACAACTGGTGTTGCGCATCATGAGAGATCACCCGTATCACGTGCTGTATCAAATACAAGCGTTGACGCGGGGTGATCGCGTTGCGCGCGCGGGCGTCTGCGCGACAAATGAAAAGATCGTCGCGGCAAAACGATTACTTGAAACTTACAGTTCGGAATCGAATGATCGAAAATTGATGTTGTCGCAAATGGAACGCTTGATCGAAGCATACATTCACATCGCTCAGTTGAAGTTACCTCAAGACGAAAGCCTCGTTTTTCATCCTCTTCCAAACGATGTGAAAAAGCGAGCCTTGTGCAACTTGAAGATGATCCCAGTACCCACGGCACCGATGGCAGTAGATCCGGCGTGCAAGTACCCAGACGGAAGTTTCCCGTACTTTCTTCACTTCGCCGACAGCACGCGCTTGGTGGGCGGCATCAATGAGCCGAAGCTTTTGGGCTGTCACGGATCCGATGGTCAGGTGTATCGACAGCTGGCGAAAAGTGGAAACGATGACTTACGTCAGGACGCTGTGATTCAGCAGTTTTTCGGGCTCGTGAACACTTTGCTGAAGCAAAATACGAGTACAAATTCGCGCAGCATGCGAATTCGCACTTACAAAGTCATTCCGTTTTCTCCCGAGGCTGGTCTTCTCGAATGGGTGGACGAAACCGTTTTACTTTCGAACTATCTTATTCGCGACAAGAAGGGCGCGCACGAGCGTTATCGACCTCACGATATGAAATCCAGGGATATCTCGCAGATGATGCGAGATGCAGTGACAGCTGAAGCGCAACACAAGATGTACGAAGAAGTGTGCGAAAACTTTAAACCGGTCATGCACAACTTTTTCCTGGAACATTACCCAGACCCGAGCAATTGGTTCGAACGTCGCGTTGCATACTCGAGATCATGCGCGGTGAACTCCATCGTCGGCTACGTCATCGGCCTTGGCGATCGACACAGCAGCAATATCATGATTGACAAATGGACCGCCGAATTCATCCACATCGATTTTGGCGTCACGTTTGAGCAAGGCTTGACGCTAAAGACTCCCGAACGCGTTCCATTCCGTCTGACGCGCGATATCGTCGATGGTATGGGCGCGTGTGGCGTCGAAGGCATCATGCGCCGGTGCTGCGAAGAAACTATGAAGGTGCTTCGCTCAAACAGAGACGCCCTCACCACCATCATCGCCGTCCTCGTGCACGACCCCATCTTAAAGTGGGCCGTCGGAGGTCGTCGTCAAAACGCGAACATCTTCAGGACCACTACGATGTTCGGTACGATCGCCTACGCCCTCAATCCCGACCGCGAGGTCGTCCCCAGCGACGAAGGCAACCTCGACGCCGAACGCGCTCTCATGCGCGTCAAACAAAAACTCGACGGTTACGAAGACGGCGAGCTCCGCTCCATCGAAGGTCAGGTCCAACAACTCCTCCACGACGCCCGCGATCCACACAAATTGGCAGTCATGTACGCCGGCTGGGCACCGTGGGTGTAATTGATCCGATAGTACACGAATCCATCGTTGTCTTCGTTAAAGTGTCATGAAAAGATTAGAAATGACGTCAGCGCGTCGTCATCGCGTCGCCACACTCGCACTCGCAAACCACGTACCATGCTCGCACTCGCTTCCACCACCGCCGTCGTCGCGCGCCGGAAAACGATCGTCGCGAGCGCGGCTTCGTCCGCGTCCGCGCCCGCGCGCGTCGTCCTCGCGGCGTCGTCGACGTCGACGTCGTCGGCGCTCACGGGGACATCCGATGCCGCGCGGGACATCGCCGCCACGGCGTCCACGAGCGCGCACGGAGGCCGACGCGGAGCGCTCATGGCGATCGGCGCGCTCGCACTCGCGATGACGACGGATGCGCCGCGCGCGGAGGCGTCCTCGGATCGACCGTTCAAGGAAGTCTGCGACCCGACGGCGGACGGCGCCGACTGCCGAGCTAGAATTTTGGCGCAAGACGCCGTGAGCGCGGACACGTACGACAGCAAGAAGAACACGTTCAAAGCGGCGAATGCGTCCACAAATCCGAATCTCACGACGTATCAAAGCGATACGCTGACGTTCTTGGAGGAGGTCGAGGCGCTGTTGGCCAAGGACGTCTACGACCCGACGCGCGAAAAAGCCATCGCGGTGTTTCAAAAGAAATCCAACGATTGGTCCGGGAAGTACGCCCCGGGCGGAAGCTCGAAGATGGCGTCGGGGCGCGCGTTTTATAACGCGCTGAACCAACTCGCGGGGCATTTTTCCTTCAACGGCTTGGCGCCGTTGCCGAAGAGTCGACTCGAAGTCGTGGAGACGAACATCGCGAAGACGCGCGAGCTCATCGCCGAGGGTCGTTAACTCGCGTTATTGAATATATTTGTATTGTCATCGCTCGGTTAACACGCTAGTTCCATCCTTCGTTCGCTTTCGCCCGTCTCGCGCCTCTCGCGCCTCTCGCGCCTCTCTCCTTGGCTCTGAGTGCACTCAAAAAAGCCACGCCGCACTTCTGCGCGCGCATGTTGCGGCGTCCACCGACGCGAATCGAGCTTAAAACGGAGGATAAAGAAGAGGTACGCGCGACGTCGACTCGGTGCGAACGAACGCGAGCGAGCGCCGCCCGAGCGCGACGACTGACGATGAAGAACCAAAGTTTGAACAACTCCGACGAGATTACTTAAAGTCGCGTGAACGCGGCGCCGAGGGAGCGACGCGCGCGGACGCGGACGCGATTCGACGACTGGAGCGCGAGCGCGAGCGCGCGCGAAGACTTGGGCTCGATCGCGCGGTGCACGACGTGGAAGAGGACGGGAACTAATCGCTTAGTTGGTCGGTTGCGCGGGGCAAACATGGCGCGACCGCTCGTCGTCGTCGGACCGTCCGGCGTGGGGAAAGGGACGCTGATCGCGATGCTTCAGCGAGAGTTTCCCGATAAATTCGGGTTCTCGGTGAGTCACACGACGCGGTCGCCTCGACCGGGAGAGGTGCACGGAACGCATTATAATTTCGTCGACAAGTCGACGATGGAGCGAGACATCGAGAATGGAAAGTTTTTAGAGTACGCGCACGTGCATCAGAATATCTACGGCACCTCGTTCGCGGCGGTGAAAACCGTGACGAAAAGTGGAAGGATCTGCCTGCTCGACATCGACGTCCAAGGGGCAGAGTTAGTGAAGAAATCCGATTTGAACGCCGCATACGTCTTCATAGCGCCGCCGTCGATGGAGGAACTCGAACGCCGTCTTCGCGGTCGAGGCACAGAGAGCGAAGACGCCGTGTTGAAGCGTCTCGAAAACGCTCGTAACGAAATGGCGAAAAAAGACGTTGAGGGCTTCTTCGACGCCGTCATCGTGAACGACGACGTGGACAAGGCGTACGAGGCTTTAAAATCTGTCATCGCCGCCCACGTGGAAACCGGCGCGTCCTCTGCGTCCTCTCGCGACGCCGTCTTAAAGTACGGTCCCTCCGCGTTCGCCATCGCGTGCGCCATCGCCATCGCCGCGAGAGTTTTCATCAACAAGGGCGGTCCTTAGTCGTGCAACCAACCAAACTGTCGTTTCGCAAACGTTTCGCGCGCGCGTCCCGAAATTCCACCTGTCCACTTGATTCCTCACCCCTCTCGCGCCGCACACGCCGCCGCTCGCCGCTCGCGCCACCGACGCCGCGTCGAGCGCGCAAGATGTGGCTCTTCAAGAAACAAAAGACTCCGCAGGAGCTGTTGCGCGAGAACAAGCGCATGCTCGACAGATCCATTCGAGAAATCGATCGCGAACGGTCAGCCATGATGTCGCAAGAAAAGAAGCTCATAGCGGAGATTAAGCGCGTGGCCAAGGCGAATCAGATGGGCGCGGTGAAGGTGCGCGCGTGGACGATCGTGCGCGAGGGCGAAAACGCGCGGTGTCGGCGCGATGATGCGTTGGAGGGGATGAAGGTGGAAGCGCGACGCGGCGGTCGGAATTGACCACGGCGACTGACGGAACGAAACGAACGTGCGTCGCGCGATGTAGGTGATGGCGAAGGATTTAGTGCGCACGAGACACTCGATAACGAAGTTCTATGCGCTTAAATCGCAGTTGCAAGGGGTGTCGCTGCGAATGCAAACGTTGAAGAGCTCGCAGGCTATGGCGGACGCGATGCGAGGCGTGACGACGGCGATGAAGTCGATGAACACCAAACTGAATTTACCCTCGTTGCAAAATATATTGAAGGAGTTTGAGCGACAGAATGAAAAGATGGAGATGACGACAGAGGTGATGGGGGACGCAATCGACGATGCGTTCGAGGGTGAGGATGAAGAGGAGGAGACGGATGAACTCGTGAACGCGGTGTTGGACGAACTGGGATGCAACGTCGGGGCGGAATTAATCTCGGCGCCCGCGGGTAAGGTTGGCGCCGCCGTCGATGCCGAACGAGTGGCGCCAACCGCGGTCCTAGAGGGTGGTTCGGCTGAGCCCGCGACCGGGGGTGGCGGGCTTGACGACGATTTACAGGCGCGCCTCGACGCTCTTCGCAAGTGAGCAGTAAAATCATTGTTTGTACACCAGTTACATAGGTTCGTTTCGTGCGGCAAGCTAATATCGTCCCCTACTCCACTTCTGCGAGGATCTTCTTTTTGCGCGCGGGTTTGAATTCCTTCTTCTCCGCGCCAGGCGCGGCGTGCGCGACGCGACGTTTCGCCTTGCGAGTCTCGGCTTCTTGCATCGTCCGCCGCAACTTGGTTTGCTTGTGAATAGCCTTGGGTACGTGATGGTGATTCGCAATGCGCCTGATTTCGGGCATGTGCTTAAAACGGTCCTTTAAAGACGCGTTATACGCGTGCTTGCGCTTTTCACGAGCCGAGAGCGTGCCCATTTGCGCGCTCGCGTCCGCCTTCCAACACCTCACGTTCATGTCGTCCGAGGCGCTGAAGACGTACGAACCATCCATCGAAAAGCGCGTACAGAACACGCGCTGCATGCGTTTGGTGTGGTAGCAATCTTTAGAGTGTCCAGCGTTGTAATCAAACATGCGCACGGTTCTGTCATAACTCCCCGCCACGAATTCCCGACCCGTGGGCGAGTAATCGATATCCATCACGGCGCTCACGAAATCCTTATGAACGCACGTCGCGATATCCAGCTTTCGCATGTCGTACGAGTATAAGTTGGTATCCTCGTTGGCAACGGTGAAATTAAACGCCTCCATCGGGTTCCAGCACAGTTTGGTCGACTTTGTCTGCATGATGATCTTCTTCAACGGCGTCTGCATTCGAACGTCGTACAACGCGATGGATCGATCCGACCCACACGACGCAAAAATATCCGTCTCCACCGGATTATATCGCACTGAAAGCACCGTATCGGAACCCCACTCGAACGTATGCAGCGCATGACTCCGTTCCATGCTCCACACCTGCACGTTCGCCCCCGCGGTGGCGAACTCCTTTTTCCCCCAGTGCGCGTCGCAGTCCCTAAAACCGTTGCTCTCGACGTACATCTCCGACGTCTCCAACACCGGAATCTTCCGCGTCGGATCGTTCATCTCCCCCATTCCCGCCTTCGGCATCGTCCACAACCGAATCGTCGCGTCGTCGCCGCACGACACCACCGCGCCGCCGTCGTTCGACGCGCTCACGCCTCGGCACGCCCCTCGATGTCCCTTCAGCACCCGCACCGTCTTCAGGCTCGGCACGTCCCACACTCGTATCTCTCCATCCGCCGCGCCGCTCACCAATTCCGTCAGCGACGCCGGCGACTTCGCCATGCACAGCACGCCGTCCGCGTGTCCGCTCATCTGTCCCGCGAACGGCTTCGCGAACACCTTGTCCAGCTTCGTCGCGTTCAGCGCGCGCTTGTACTCCGTCGCCCGTCCCATCGGCCGCAGCTCGGGCGCGAGATTTCGATGCACCCTGAGCGCGTCCGACTTTCGCTCGCGCGTGTAGTCCTCCTCGACGCGCGAGATGGTTTTTATCTTCATCGCGCCGCCGCCGCCGCCGCCGCCGTCCCGGTCGCGCGCGCGTTCGA
>Ga0228650_1000085_pt1 | contig 28269 bp, 26 predicted proteins | sample 62DmetaG_FD_183171 | JGI IMG/M metagenome (GOLD analysis project Ga0228650, IMG submission 183171) | Seawater microbial communities from Monterey Bay, California, United States - 62D | ecosystem: Environmental > Aquatic > Marine > Coastal | place: USA: California | collected 2016-10-28
TTTGCCGCCCCAATATGAAAACGGTGTTGTACCAGAAGATTTACTGTCAAACAAATACGGCCATTCGATCCACTTCTGGGATCTGCGCGCGCGCAAAAACATCCAAACGATGGATTTCGGTGAAAACTACCAGATGGCGTTAGAGATCCGCCCTGCCCATGATCCGACCAAATCTTATGGGTTCTGCGGTGTCGTGGTTGATACAACAAACTTACAAGGCGCGATTTTTACCTGGTGGCGTGGTGATGATGGTGTGTGGCAATCCAAGAAGACAATCACGATCGATCCACGCCCGGAAGATCCAGAAAACCTTCCTGATTTGCTTAAAGGCTTCGGAGCCGTGCCACCCTTGGTCACTGATATCGACCTGAGCCTTGACGATAAATACCTCTATGTCGCCTGTTGGGGCTTGGGCGAGATGCATCAATATGATGTATCTGATCCAATGAACCCCGTGCTCAACGGTAAGGTGCAGCTTGGTGGTATCGCCACCGAACATAAGCACCCTAACGGCAAGGAGGTTATCTACGGACCGCAAATGGTCGAAATCAGCCGGGACGGAAAAAGAGTGTATTGGACAAATTCGCTTTATTCTTCATGGGATAACCAGTTTTATCCGCATCAGGAAGGCGGGCAAATGGTGATGGCGAATGTTGGAGAAGATGGCAGTTTTGCCCTTGATCCTGACTTCTACATTGACTTCCCAGAGAACACACGGGCCCACCAAATTCGTCTGGAAGGCGGCGATTGTTCCACCGATAGTTTCTGTTACCCCTCGGTATAAAATATGGAAACCATGACTACGACGGCCCTTTGGTGGGCCGTCATTTTTTCGGGTATATACCATGGCGTAAACCCTGGTATGGGATGGCCGCTGGCTGTCTCAGCGGCTCTATTTGAACGCAAGAAAAGTGCCATGATCAAAGCCAGTGCGATGCTCGCCACTGGTCATTTTCTGGCGATGATTGTCATCTTGCTGCCGTTTTCAATGATGTATTTCTTAGTCAATAACGAGCGTGAAATTCGGCTGGGTGCAGGCGTGCTAGTAATTGCGATGGGGATCTATCTTTTGATCAATCGGCGGCATCCGAAAATTCTGGCCCGCATCCATCCTGCCAAGCTAGGGCTCTGGTCGTTTCTGGCCGCCACTGCCCATGGTGCGGGACTAATGCTGGTGCCTATTTATCTTGGTATTTGCGGGCTTTTAGTGCTGGGCGAAAGCGTGTCAGGAACAGGTCATGCCGCTGCACAAATGCTAATGAGTAGCAATATAGTGACAGCCTTTTTAGTGGCCGCAACCCACACCTTTGCGATGACCTTTGCGGGTGCTGCGATTGCGCTCTTTGTCTATAATTGGTTTGGTTTGAAATTCATTTCAAAAAGCTGGTTCAATCTTGATTTGATTTGGGCGTTCAGCCTAATTGTTGTCGGTGCATTTGGCGTTTATTCTGCATTTTTAGGTCATCAATGATGCCCAATGACCGCTTTGGCAGTGTCTATTGAATCTCCGTAAATTCACCGCCGCGAAAGCCATAAAATGCTGCGTTTGCACAAACCCGGTTTGTCCGCACAGCAGCCATCCATGCAAAGGGTGCTTTCAGACAAATGAGAACTCGCATCAGAATGCTGGCGCAGGCGTTGTCAGACAAACTTGACGGTTTTGCGGTTGATCCCTATTTTTGGTGAATGACAACATGTTCTCCCTTCAAATACTTCAAGACTTCACCTGAAATCATCCGATTGGCAGTGATGTATTACATACGTTATCCATTGAGTTTTCGTCAGGTGGAAGACATCTTGCATGAACGTGGCGTTGATATCTGTCACGAAACAGTTCGGTTTTGGGTTGAACGTTTTGGTGCAAAATTTGCTAAGAAAACGCGAAAGAATAGGGCGGGTCAACACTCAAACTGGCAATGGCACCTGGATGAAGTCTTTGTGAAAATAAATGGAGAACGCTTTTACTTGTGGCGCGCCGTTGATCACGAAGGCGAAGTTCTTGAATGTTACGTCACGAGGCGACTCAACAAGGCTGCAGCGAAGAAGTTCCTCATAAAAGCAATGCGTAAACACGGCTCACCTAAGATCATCACAACGGATAAGTTACCATCTTACGGTGCCGCTTTTCGTGAAATTGGCTCTGCGGATAGACAGCTTTGTGGAGGCCGGTCCAACAACAGATGCGAAAATTCGCACCTGCCATTTCGACGACGAGAACGAGCGATGCAGAAGTTTAAAAGTTGTGCAATGCTTCAGAAATTTACCAGTTATCACGCCCAGATATACAACCACTTCAATCACGAAAGACATCTAGAAAGCAGACAGACTTATAAGCAAAAACGTAAAACTGCTCTCACAGAGTGGTTCAATTTCTGTGCCGCATGATGATTGAATTGAGGCGCCTTTTACGGGTGTTCAAGTTTGTCTGACAACACCTCTTTAACTGTCTTATGCCGTCTTACTCTTTCAATTAAACGAAATCCGTAATCAACTGCGACCAGTCATAAAAAGGCACACCAATGAAACTTTTCGCGCTTGTTGCTTTGACCATGTGTGCATTCGCGGTAAATTCGGTTCTGAACCGGATTGGGGTTGCGTTACAGGGCATGGAGCCGCTGGACTTTGCGATGGTCAGAACTGCCGCTGGTGCTGCGGTGCTGTGGCTGCTGATTAGCCTACGAAAGGCCCCACGCCCACCCGTTTTTACCGCCAAACGCGCTGCAGGTGCGGCTGCACTTGCAATCTACATGGTTGGGTTTTCGTGGGCTTACATCACGCTGGATGCAGGACTAGGCGCACTGATCTTGTTTGGCGTCTTGCAGATCGTGGTCTTTGGCTGGACCGTGATCGAAGGCAGAAAAATCCCTTTGCTGCGTTGGATCGGGGCCGCAATCGCGCTGACTGGACTTTGCGTTTTGCTGTGGCCCAGCGGTGCGGCATCAGTCAACTTGAGCGGGGCAATATCGATGGCGACAGCAGGCATGTCTTGGGCCGCCTATACGCTTTTAGGCCGCGCAGAAGCAGACCCGCTAGGGGCAACAGCAAGCAATTTCCTGCTTTGTATGCCGCTCGTCGCTATAGCGATGGTCTGGGTCGGTTCAGGAACCATGCCATTGAACGGCATCATGACGGCCATTATCGCGGGCGCGATCACCTCCGGAGTTGGCTATGCAATGTGGTATCAGGCGTTGCCTTCGTTGCCGACGACCGTTGCCGGAATTGCCCAGTTGAGCGTTCCCGTCATTGCCGTCACAGCAGGCGTCATTTTCCTGAAAGAGCCGCTGACGCTGCGACTTGTGATTGCGGGCGGACTGGTCCTTGGTGGTATCGCAACATCGTTAACGGCGCGACGTTAGGTTTTCTAGGGTACTGTCATGTGTGGACGGTTCCTTTTATGCAAGGGTTAATTTGAGTGACTTTGATGTTTGCAGGTTGCGGTCATGTGTCCGGCCTTTTGATGCGGTTGATAATACCGCTGGCCTTGATGAAGTCCGCACGTTAGGTCCCAATCAGATTTGCGAGCTTGTAAGCCCAGACAGTGCCTCGGGGTGTCCTAACTTCAGTTCCTTTTGATCATCATCACACTTACTTCTGCCCTTACATTGGATTGAGGCGTAGCGAAAACCGGATTTATAATAATCTACGTGGTACTGTGTCTCCAACCTATTTTGGAAACACAGTCACTTACAGTTATCAGTGCGAATGCTTGTGCACAGACATTTTATCCTGACGCTCCAGATCAACTGGAACGGTCATTGTGACGTCCCCAGCTTGTTCAAAGGTCAGGGTGAGCTCAATCACATCGCCATGTTCCAACGACCGCGTCAGCCCCATAAACATAATATGATCGCCGCGCCGTTTTAGCGCATGCATGCCGCCGGCAGGGATAACCATACCATTTTTAAGCTTGGTCATTCTAACAACTCCGTCTTTTTCTATATGCGTGTGAAGTTCAACGCGTTTCGCTACATCCGATGCGGCTGCAATCAAACGATCATCCTGATCAGAGTGATTGTGAATCACCATAAATGCGGCGCCTGATTTGGCAATTTTACTTGCGGCACGTGCATAGGCATCCATCACCATGACGTCGCCTGCAAATAGAGGTGTGTTTGTGAACAATGCGACACATGCCGCTGAGAATAGGTTTCTAAGTTTCATTTTAATCTCCTGATTTTCCATATTAGGCTTGAAATCAGAAGTGGAAGGGTGGACCCCGCTGCTGAAAACCATCAGACACCACTGACGCGCATTGGGCCTGGGCGGTCCAATATTGGTGCGCCTGCACATTGGCGTCATGTAGCTTCATTACCCCCGTTGAAATATCGGCAAGTGCCAAAACAAAAATACAATCGGGGCAAGTTACCTGTCGCTTAACCGGATCGCCATTGCCATCCAGCATGACCACAATCGTCGAACCGCCACTGCAAATAGTAAGTATATGCGCCACATCCTGTTGATGCAAAATCGCATGTGCTCGCGAAACCGTGCCAAATATAAGGGCAAGGATCAAACTTATGCGAACAAAATTATGCATGAGATCACCCGATGCGACTAATCATTAAGATGATGCCACACTGCAACCGGGTCTTCAATAACATTCAAACGTCAGCACCACGCCAACATCAAGATATAGTGGCAAATTGAATGGTCGTTATTAGTGCGCATCGTCTGACGGCTTCCCTACCAGTGTATCCAGCTGCCGAGCGCTTAACGTTACTACTACCAAAGGGTGCTGTCAGACGAATGAGAACTCGCATCAGATTGCTGGCGCAGCCTGAATCTATGCGCTCAATAGTTGGCGCCATTCAGTACGAGCGGTGGTTCGATTGAACTTGAGCGGAAAACGAACGTACAGCATCACAGCCAAGCGGATGATCTCAGGGCGCGTTTTTAAGTACCTGAATGGGGAGTGTTTTGTCATACGGAGAGGCTACGAGATCACCCTGCACGGCTCAAGCTCGTTTTGTCTGACAGTGCCCTTTGCCCGCCTCAAGCTCGTTTTGTCTGACAGTGCCACCTAGTTTAATCTAACACTGCCCCTGACGACTAAGTCGCGACCCAATGCACTTTTAAGCTATCTTGCGGTGGTTTGGAATCGAGCACGTGTGCGATTTCTCTGAGCGGCAATTTATGTGATACCGTTCGTTCAACCGTCTCGCCAAGCCCGGTGAGTGCATCCAACGCACGGGGAATATTATGGTTAAGCGAGTGTGAGCCCGCAAGGGTAAGCTGCCTGCGGAACACTTCGAAGGGTGCGATTTCAATTTTGGAATCTGACGGGCAGACACCGAAAAATAGCCCTTTTCCACCGTTTGCCATATAGGCTGTCAGACCTGATGCGACGTCGGGAACGCCTGTGGCTTCGACCACAAGGTCAGCGCCGTGGTGCCACTCTCTCATATCATCCGATCCGCTTGCTAAAGCTTTGAACCCAAAGTTGGTGGCAAGCTCTAAGCGGTTGTCAGAGATATCAACGAATGCGACATTGGCGATGCCTTGCGCATTCAACGCCATTCCCATCAGCAAACCCATGGGTCCCGCGCCAAAGATCAGGGCGTTTTTCATCCATGTTTCGTGTACGGCGTCCACGCCGTTTAAAACGCAGCCCATCGGTTCGGCCAAGGCCGCTTGGGCGAATGACATCTCGCCGATCGAATGCACAGCAGTTGCTTTGACAACGCTAAGTTCGGCAAAGCCACCGTGCGTTGTCACGCCATAGGCGCCAAGGTTTTCACATAGATGCGCCCAGCCACGCTCGCAAGCAAGGCAGGCACCACATTCAAGGTTCGGGTCGACTGCGACGCGGTCACCAGTTTTAACACTGGTGACATTTACTCCAACTTCAATAACGACGCCCGCGTATTCATGCCCTGGAACAACGGGGAACGCACCTGTGCCATAGTTGTCTTTCAACACCTCGTAATCGGTGTGGCAAATGCCGCTCACTTTGACTGCAACTATAACTTCGTCGGGACCTGCCTTTGGGTCCGGAAAATCCTTGAACGTCACTTCATTCTTGGCCGTGTAGACGATTGCTTTCATCATCGATTATCCTTGGATATAGGCAGTTAGAGCCGCTTCTAATCCATCAGACCAGATCAGCGTCAGCCAGCGTTCAAAGAGGTCGGCAAAGCCCGCGTTGTCCGCAAGGTCGCCATAAATGTCTTCTTGGGCGAGCCATGCCTTAGGGTTTGTTTTCGCAGCTCTCGCAGCGACGGTCAGCTTTTCCCAAATCGGATCATTGGGTAGGATGATGGAACCATCTTCGCGCGTGCCTTCGCACATCCGCGCCCAGATTGCTTGGGACAAGGCCAGCCCCTCCATCGGGTCGCCATTGGCCAACGCGTCGCGTAAGGTCGGCAAAATAAAACCCGTTTGCCGCGATGACCCATCAAATGCGACCCGGCGCACCGTGTCCACAATCTCAGCGTTGGAAAAGCGGTTGTCGATCAGATCGGCATAGGCGTCCGGCGTCATGCCTGGAACTGCATGTACCTGTTTGGCGATCTCGGATGTGGTGGTTTTGCGGAAGTAGTCGCTGATCAACCTATGATCCATACAGCCCGAAATATGTTCGATCGATAGGACTTCGCCCGCGTTAGCGATCAATTGGTGCCCGCCGTTCAGGATCCGAATTTTCATCGCCTCAAACGCATAAACCTCGTCCGTGAAAGTCGCACCGACGCGGTCCCAATCGGGACGTCCTGCACAGAACTTGTCTTCAATCACCCATTGGCGAAAGTTTTCGTGGGTCACAGGGGCTGCGTCATCAATGCCGAAGGTGTTGACCAGCGCAAGTTCTATGGGGCCCGTGGCGGGTACAATACAATCGACCATAGAATTGGGGAATGTGCAGTTAACGTTAATCCAGTCGGCAAGGGCTTGGTCCGACATGCGAGCCAATGACACGACCGTCTGGCGCAGGATATCGCCATTGCCTTGTAAGTTGTCACAACTTTGGCAAGTAAAGGGCCCAGCGCCTGCATCGCGGCGTTTCTTCAACGCAGCGATCATCGCCCCAAACGCCGTGTGCGGCTGACTGGGATCGGCCGCATCGTGTAGAATATCTGCATGATCGTGTGCAAAACATTTACTGACTGGATCAATATAATAGCCGCCTTCAGTAACAGTCAGTGCGACAATGCGGATCGCGGGATCGCTCATCCGTGCAATCAGACTGCTGTTGTCTTCATCAACAGGGGTAAAATCAATCATAGAACCTATGATTTCGGCGCTGGTCCCTTTTGGATCCAGCTCCATCAAGGTGGTCAGACAGTCTTGGGCAAGAAGCTTGTCGCGCATCACCGCATCAGCAGCGCGAACGCCAGCGCCGACGATACCCCAATCGTGAGCAAGCCCCTGTTGCATGAGGCGGTGCAAATACCAAGCCTGATGCGCGCGGTGAAAGTTACCAAGGCCGATATGTACGATACCAGCGGTTAGATTTGCGCGGTCGTAAGTGGGGACGGCAATAATGCTTGGCACGTCATTAAGTAAAGCGTTGCAGAGCTTTTGCGGCACAGTGATAGTTTGGCGTGTATCCATCAGCTCATCCAATTTCCACCATCGACGTTCAGCGTTTGCGCCGTGATATAGCGCGCTGCATGGGATGCGAGAAATACACATGGATCTGCGATATCAGCTGGATCGCCCATGCGCCCGAGTGGTACAGCTTCTCCAACCTCACGCTTTTTCTGACCCCTTGGTTTGTTTTCGTATTCCGCAAATTGAGCATCGACAGTGTCCCACATCGGTGTGTCGATCACTCCTGGGGCGATGGCATTCACACGGATATTATCGCCCGCCAGTTCTAGTGCCAGCGATTGCGTGACGGAGATCACCGCAGCTTTTGTTGAACAATACAGGCTAATGTTCGGCTCTCCTCGCCGACCGGCCTGACTGGAGAAGTTTATGATCGCGCCGCCACCACGCTTTTTCATTGCAGGAACAACAGCCTGACATGCAAAGATTGTACCGCCGACATTGATGTCATATTGGCGGCGATAATCTTCTGGGGTAATTTTGTCGATCGAGGCCATGTTGAAGATACCCGCATTGTTCACAAGAATATCAACGCCGCCGTAAGTCGACTCAGCCTGCGCCACAACGCCAGCCATCACGTCAAAATCCATGACATTGGCCGCAACCGCGATACCGCCAATGGCACTGGCAGTTTCAACAGCGACTGCCTCGTTCAGATCGGCCACAACCACTTTTGCGCCTGCTGCCGCCATAGCTTCACAAATCGCGCGACCAATGCCGCGCGCTCCGCCCGTAACAATAGCCACTTTCCCGTTCAATACCTTCATTTGATCCGCAGCCCATCCGCGCCAAATTTGTGGATCAAATCCAGCTGTGGTGACAGATACACAGTATCGCCGAAATGCACATCTACTTCGCCGGAAATACGCACAGAGACAGCTTCGGCAAAGCCGTCCACAGTGACGTGCAAGAACGTGTCAGACCCAAGATGTTCGGACACTCCAACGGTACCAGTCCATTCGCCACTGTCCTTAGAAAAGACCAAATGCTCGGGACGGATCCCGATCGTTTGCGCACCAAACCGCTCAGCTTCGGCGCCCTCAATCAGGTTCATTTTGGGTGAGCCAATGAAACCGGCAACGAATATGTTGCGTGGTTCGCGGTAGAGATCAAGCGGCGAGCCTACCTGCTCGATCACTCCGGCCTGCAGTACAACGATCTTGTCCGCCATTGTCATGGCTTCGACCTGATCGTGGGTCACGTAGACCATCGTTGTATCAAGTTTTTTGTGTAGTTCGGAAATCTCCATTCTCATGCCAACACGCAAGGCCGCGTCTAAGTTGGACAAGGGTTCATCGAACAAAAACGCCAACGGTTCGCGGACAATCGCTCGGCCAATAGCCACACGCTGTCGCTGACCACCCGACAATTGACCGGGCTTACGATCAAGGTAATCTGTCAAATTAAGCGCTTTGGCGGCCGCTTCGATCCGGTTGTTTTGTTCGGCCCTGTCCATCTTTGCCATGCGCATCGGAAAAGCGATGTTTTTACGCACTGACATATGCGGATAAAGCGCATAAGATTGGAATACCATCGCAAGCTTGCGCTTGGCTGGCGGCAAGTCAGTCGCATCTGCGCCGTCGATTTCGATTTTGCCGGATGTCGTGTCCTCAAGACCCGCGATTAGGCGCAATAGGGTGGATTTACCGCAACCTGACGGGCCAACGAAAACGACAAATTCGCCCTCTTCGATGGTCAAATCCAACGGTGGAATTACCTCAACGTCACCGAATTTCTTTTGAACCTGCTTAAGCTGTATGCGTCCCATATTCTGTTTCCTTACTTAACAGCACCAAAGGTCAGGCCCCGGACAAGTTGCTTTTGGCTGAACCAGCCCATGATGAGAATTGGCGCAATGGCCATAACCGATGCCGCGCTAAGCTTGGCGTAGAACAGCCCTTCGGGGCTAGAATAACTAGTGATAAATGCTGTCAAAGGTGCAGCGTTGCCAGCGGTTAAGTTGATCGTCCAGAACGCCTCGTTCCAAGCCAGAATGATGTTCAGAAGAACTGTTGACGCAATGCCGGGAATGGCCATTGGAGTGAGGACATAGATCACCTCTTCTCGCAATGAGGCACCATCCATACGGGCCGCTTCCAAGATCTCGCCGGGGATTTCTTTGAAGTAGGTGTAAAGCATCCAGACAATGATCGGCAGGTTGATCAACATTAGAACCAGCGTCAGGCCCGTACGGGTATCCAGCAGATTAAAATCGCGGAACAACAAATAAATAGGCACCAAGACACCCACCGGCGGTAGCATCTTTGTCGACAGCATCCACATCAGAATGTTCTTTGTGTGCTTGGATGGCACGAACGCCATCGACCACGCAGCAGGGACGGCGATGATCAAACCCATAGCAGTGGACCCAAGCGCGATGATCGCCGAGTTCGAAAAGTGCTTGAAATAATCCGACCGCGCTTGCACCGCGCTAAAACTCTCCATCGTCCAGCCAGACCCAAACAGAATTTCTAAAGGTGCACGTATCGCGTTTTCTTCAGTCTTGAATGACAGAACTACGATCCACAGGATCGGTAAGAACATAAGAAACCCAAGCGTGCCCGCGATCGAAGTATTGATCCACTTGGTCTTAGTTGAAACTGCGCGTGACATATCAGGCCCCCTTTATGCGTCGAGGTTCTTGCCGATAATCCGCATAAGGAAAATCGCAACAATGTTTGCAAGGATGATGGCGATAACACCGCCCGCGCTGCCCATACCCACATCAAACTGCAGCAAGGACGATACGTAGATCAAGTAGGTCAGGTTCGTCGTCGCTGTTCCCGGCCCACCATTTGTCGTTACCAGAATTTCCGCGAAAATCGACAAAAGGAAGATCGTTTCGATCAGAATGACGACTGTAATTGCGCGGGCCAAATGCGGCATCATAATGAACCAAAAGCGGTTTAACCAACTTGCCCCGTCCATCTCAGCCGCCTCAAGCTGCTCTTGGTCAAGCGACTGCAAGGCGGTTAAAAGGATCAGTGTTGCGAACGGCAGCCACATCCACGACACGATGAACGTTATGGCTGCCAGAGGGTACTGCCCGAAAAAATCAATTGGTGGAAAGCCCAGCCCCGTAACAATACGTCCAAAGATGCCGTTCACCGGATTCATGAACATGTTTTTCCAAACAAGCGCAGACACTGTCGGCATGACAAAGAACGGGGCAATGACCAAAATGCGGATGAAACCTTGCCCGAACATCGGCTTATCCAAGAGTAGTGCCGCACTAAGACCACCGACTACTGTAATAAGCAGCACGCCACCAACTAACAAAAGTGTATTAATGATGGAGTCTTTGAAACTTGGATCGGTGATGAACCAATAGTAGTTGTCCCACCCAGCAAAAGACTCTGAACCGGGTTGCAGCAGGTTGTAGTAGAGGAACGAAAAGTAAACCGTCATGCACAACGGCACCAACATCCACCCAAGCAGCAAAAGCACAGCTGGAGAGATCATCAAACGTGCGGCTGACCGAGACGCTTTTGTGGCCATGAGCTAAAGCTCCCTCAAAACGATTTCTGATTTGACATTCAAGGAAACGCCTCAGAGCAGACGCTTGCTAAAATGCTTTTCTACAAAGGAAATAGGGGTTAAAATGGGCCGAGTTATCAAGTCCCGGCCCACTTCGGGAGGTTTACTTACTTCAAGTAACCAGCTTTTGTCATCTCGCGTAAGGCGAACTTTTGACTATTTGCCAGAGCATCTTCGACTGTTGACTGACCAGCCAATGCCGCAGCAACTTGCTGACCGACGTAGTTACCAATGCCCTGAAACTCAGGGATCGCTACGAACTGAACACCTGTATAAGGCGTTGGCAGAAGAGTTGCATCTGCTGGATCAACTGACAAGATCGCGTCAACAACAGCTGGTGCAAATGGTGCAGCTTCGATGCGACGTGCATCTTCTTCTACTGACTGACGTGTACCTGATGGTACAGCGACCCAACCTTTAGATTCTCCAACCGTTTCGAAGTATTCCTTCGAGGTAGCCCACTTAAGGAAGTCTTTTGCTGTGTCAGCTTTTGTTGTGGATGCTGGGATCGCAAGAGCCCATGACCAGAACCAGCCAGTACCTTTGTCAGTTGCCTGCATTGGTGCCTTAACGAACTCTGTTACGTCAGCGACTGTAGATGTTGCTGGATTACGAACGTCGCCAGCAGCAGATGTCGCGTCAACCCAAGTTGCACACTTGCCGTCTTTGAACAGCGCACGGTTTTCATTATGGCCGTTTGCAGATGCGCCTGGAGGACCAGAGTTCAGCATCAAGTCAACGTAGTAAGTAACCGCGGCATTCCATTCTGGGCTGTCCAGCTGTGGAACCCAGTTCTCATCAAACCAGCGAGCGCCATATGCATTCGCAACGGTACCAACAAACGCCATATTTTCGCCCCAGCCAGCTTTACCGCGCTGGCAAGTTCCGTACATACCGTTGTCTGGGTCGTGAACGGCAGCAGCCAATTCAGCGAACTCTGTGTATGTGATTTGCTCTTGTGGCATCTCTACGCCAGCGGCTTCAAATACGTCTGTTCGGTAGAACGTGAACGAAGTTTCAGAATAAAGTGGCAAAGCGTAAAGGTTGCCGTTTGCTGAAAGGCCGTTGCGAACGAGCTGGAACACATCGTCCAGATCATAATCAGCGTCGTCAGCAAAATCATTCAGTGGCGTTAACCAGCCGTTGGCACCCCAGATCGGTGTTTCATAAGCACCGATGAACATGATGTCGAAGGAACCACTGTTTGTCGCAATGTCTTGCGTTGTGCGCTGACGTAAAACGTTTTCTTCCAAAACAACCCAGTTGATGGAGTTGCCTGTCGCCTCTTCCCAAGCAGGAGCAAGCTCTTGCATTGTGATCATGTCAGCGTTGTTGACTGTTGCTATAGTTATCTCTTCAGCAGACGCCATGCCTGCTACGAGACCGAAGCTGACAGCAGTCGTCAGCATTTTTGTTTTAATAGACATAAAAGTCCTCCCATTTTACACATGCAAAAACTAGGCGTTTACCGCTAGCACTGTCAAGATATTTTTTGCACGTGCCAAAAGTATTGGAATGCGATCAGGCTGATTCGCGAATTTTAAGCACAGCATCCCGCAGCAGCGTCTGATTGCCATCGCCATAGCCATTCTTAATGCGGTCTACCAAAAGACGTACCGCTTCGGCACCAATCCCATTGACATCTTGGGCGACTGTAGTCACCGACGGATAAATATAGCGACTAAGCGGGTGGTCGTCATGCCCCGCGATTCTCAAAGTCTGCGGCGAAGCCCCACCACGCGAAATCAACCCATGCGTGTTTGCGGCGCGAATTGCACCTATTGCGATACGATCATTGGCGCATAGGATTGTCGCATTTTTGTAATTACCCTGGCTAAAATGTGCATCCATGACCTCAAATCCGAAGCGTTCGAACTGCCATGATTCCATACCATCGGAAGTAGGGACCAATTCCCCTCTTCGGCCTCGCACTGCCATATGATGAAAGTAGGCATCACGCCGCCCTATCGCGTTCGCATTCAAAGTTGGCATCGACATGAAAACCGGCGCATCACCTGTCCGGCACAAATAATCGACCATAAGCCCTATACTATTGTTGTTATCTGTCCCTATAAAATCAGTATTTTCCGGAAATTCCGCTGGCTGCGAGTCAACAAAAACAATAGGGAAGTCGCAACTAGCCTTTATAATTTCTTCTGATCCATTGCCAATTCCAAGAGGGGCAATAATTGCGCCATCCACGTTCATCGATCGCAACTTACGCATGGCACGTTCTTCCGAATCGCTCGCTCCAAGTGAACACTGCGTGATCATCGTGAACCCCGCACTGCGCACGGCCAATTCGATGGAGTCTAAAAGGCTTGCGTAAAACAGATCTTCGAACTGCGGGATGACAACACCGATAAGACCGGTGGATTTACGGTTCTGGCGTGTTGCAAGGAAATTATAAACATAGTCAACGTTTTCAAGCCCCGTTCTGATCTTCGTGGCTGTGGACGGCATAACAGATGTTTCATCCTCAAAATACCGGGCCAACGTTGGACGTGAGATTCCAATCGCTTTTGAAAGCTCTTTCATGGTTTGTATTCTAGGCTTACCCAAGGTGAGTGCTCCTATGGTAGCAGCGTTTTCCGATGAATTTCTTCAGGAGTATGACATAAATTTTGACACGTGCAAAAACTTTATTTATATGTCTTTTCTGAAAAGAGGCACATCCATGAAACATATACCAGTCATTGCAACAGTTGGCGAGATACTTGTCGAGTTCGTTTCGCACAAGAAGAACTGTGGTCTCAGCAACATTAGCGATTATTCTGGCCCCTATCCTAGTGGCGCACCCGCGATCTTCCTTGACCAAGCGGCTCGCATGGGGGCCGAGACACAATTATTTGGCGGAGTTGGCAATGATGGCTTCGGCAGCTGCGTGTTGGAAAGATTGGCGGCGCACGGCGTAGGAACAAGCGGCGTAACGATCCACCCGAATCACAGCACCGGGGTGGCATTCGTATCCTATTATGATAACGGAAATCGTGATTTCATTTTTCATCTGGCAAATACAGCAGCAGACAATTTCACAGTTAGCGAAGACCTGATTGATCCGTCAAATACGATTTTGCATATCTCTGCCGCGTCGATGGGTAATACCGCGATGCGAGATATGATTTTAGCAACGATGCGCATGGTCTACAATGCTGGAGGGCAAATAAGCTGCGATCCCAACGCGCGGCCTGAACTGATGCGCGACAACGCGGTACGTGCCGCATTGAACGAAACGATGGATTGCAGCACATATTTGATGCCGAGCACGAGCGATCTGGATTTTCTATTCCCAGACATGTCCGAAGACGCCGCCGTAGATCACTTGCTCAAGGCCAAGGCAGAAGTCATTGTTATCAAACGCGGAGCCAAGGGTGCGACTATCGTAGGCCATGGCCAACGCTATGATTTCGCAGGCCATGCAGTTCAAGAGCTTGACCCCACGGGGGCTGGTGATTGCTTTGGCGGCACCTTCATTTCGCTTCTGGCCCAAGGCTCATCACTGCAAGATGCCGGCAGCCAAGCCAACGCTGCTGGCGCGCTAGCCGTAACAAGGCGCGGTCCAATGGAAGGTAACTCCAGTCCGGCTGAACTCAAAAACTTTATAAGCACCAAAAGAGAGAACGTAGCATGAGCATTCTCCGAGATCTGATCCTCCGCAATCGCGCGGGCGAAGCCATTGGCTTGCCCTGCTTCTGCACAGCGAATGAACATGTGCTGCTCGCTGTACTTGCCTATGCCAAACGCACAGGGCTGCCAACTGTGATCGAGGCGACCTGCAATCAAGTGAACCAATATGGCGGTTACACTGGCATGACCCCGGCTGATTTTATGGAATGGCTGAGTGGGATGGCTGCGGATGCGGGCGTGCCCATGAATCAGTTGATCCTTGGTGGTGACCATCTTGGCCCGAACGTTTGGAAAAACGAACCGCTTGATGTGGCGATGGAAAAGTCGCGGGAGCTTGTAAAAAGCTATGTTCAAGCAGGATTCAAGAAAATCCACATTGATACATCGATGGCTTGTGGTGGCGAACCCAACCCGACCTTTGCCCAGATTGCGGAACGCGCAGCTGATCTATGTGAAGTCGCAGAAAAATATGCCCCTGATCCGTCCAAACTGTTCTACATCATCGGCACAGAAGTCCCGACCCCCGGAGGCGAAACAGAAGAACCTAACACGCTTGATGTGACGTCTGTCGCACGTTTCCACGACACAATCCAAACCCACCGCGACGCATGGAACACACGCGGGTTAGACGCGGCTTGGGACCGCGTTGTCTCAGTCGTGACACAACCCGGCGTTGATTTCGGGCACACGTCAGTATATCCATTTTTGCCCGTAAAGGCAGCTCCTTTGCGCGAAGCGATTATTGACGAAGTGGGCCTGACCTACGAGGCACATTCTACCGACTATCAGTCAACAAATGCCCTTTCCGATCTAGTCAAAAATCACTTTTTTTTCCTTAAGGTCGGCCCCGAACTCACCTTCCGTTTTCGAGAAGCTATCTGGGCCCTTGCGCAGATCGAGGAGGAAATCATCAATGACCCCAAATCGCTAATTCGCGAGACATTTGAACAGCAGATGACCAAAGACCCCGGCTATTGGGTAAACTACTACAACGGCTCCGACAAAGAGCTGCGTATTTTGCGAACCTATAGCTACAGCGACCGCATCCGATACTATTGGACCGATCCTGAAATTTCGAAGTCGCTTAATCTGTTGATCGCAAATCTAGAGCAAGTAAATCTGCCAGAAAGTATTGTCTCACAAGCCTTTATGGGTTTGGATTTTGGCGAAGTGCCAGAAACTCCGCTGGCGTTAATTGAGTTACATATCCAGCGGTGCATCAGCAGATATTTTAAAGCAGCAGGGCATTAAAAAGCCTCATTTTTGCTACTATCCTTCTTGAGCCTCCCAATAAGTGCCGTCAAACACACTAAAACTCAGCATAAAATACGTCGCGCAGCCTAAATCTATGCGCTCAATAGTTGACGCCACTCAGCGAGAGCGGCGGTAGCAGCCTCCGGAAATATTGGCTTTCCAATCTATGCGATTTGATGCTGTGTCACTGCCTGCGTACACCTTGACGATCTAGCTCTTTGTGGATGGCCACAAGATCGACGCTATCCAACTCTGCCTTAGATTTAACCGCTTGAGCTGCCGCTATACCAGCACCCTGGCCTGCAACTGCACAGCATGCCATGTTGCGTGTGGCTGCATGGGCGATGCGGTCCCCGCCGGTAGCGCGTCCTGCAACCAGCAATCCCTTGATCTTTTTCGGCAGCAACGACCGGTATGGAATGTGCATATAGCGCCCTGTTGTTGGCAAGATTAGGATGCCGTAGCCGTCAATGAATTCTGGATAAATGCCGATACTGTCTTCAAAACGGGCCTGATGACGCACATCCGCTTCAGTCATATTATACACCGCATCGATTTTGCGAGTGTCCCGTACACCCAATGTCATGCCAAAATTGCGTAGCCGAACGCTCTCACATCCTGGAGCAAAGCGGCGCAGCGCATCGATGGCCATCATCGCCTGACGTCGGCCTTCCATTTCAAAATGGGTCAGATCCCCTGGGTCGGTACCGTCGCAATTATCCAAATGTACGAGGTTCATATAGGTCATCTCACCGCTATCATGCACCGCGCCCCAAGTTCCAGAGATGGTCGTGAGATCGGAGGGAATGACCCCCATTTTGCGTGCCGTCTCAAATGGTTTCTTGAGGAAGGGCGAGAACATTTCGTCTTCCTTACCATCGGTCTCGACCGTCCATTCACCCGATGACCAATCCGAATAGGTTTGTGGGTTGGCCCGCACGTCTTCCATGAAGCGCGCTTTATCAACCCCTGCGACGTGGAACATAACGCTGGCGGCCTGCAATTCTTCCCGGGGGGGATGTGTCACAGGAGCCCCAGCCCGATGGGCAATATCTGCATCTCCTGTTGCGTCGATCACAACTTTTCCCAGGATAGCCTCGCGCCCAGCCTTGGATTCAGTGATTATCCCTGTGATTCTGTCGTTCTCGACGATCGGAGCGACGAATAGGCGGTGCAACATTGGCGTTATGCCAGATTCCTCAACCAACTGATCTGCAACAACTTTAAATCCCTCGCTATCAAGTTCGTAGCTTAACGACTGCGATTCTGGAACAGCGGCACCCATTGCTTTGGCCCGCTCCTCAAATTCACGCCCAATCCCGTTGGCCTCAACGGTCCTCTCGTGACGATACCAGGCAAAGCCCTCAACGCCAACGGTCGTAATGTTGCCGCCAAAGCAACCAAAGCGTTCCACCAGAGTAACCTCAACCCCCGCACGCGCCGCAGCCAAGGCTGCAGCCAAACCTCCCGGACCTGCGCCGACAACCAAAACATCTGTACGATGCACGACGTCAATTTTTCGGGATGGTTCGGTGATCTTCATTTTCGCTCTCACTGATTGGGTTTCGAGTCTTCAGTATCGGTGTTCGCAGGGCAACTCCAACTAATTTTGCAACCGGTTTGTGCATGTAAACGCCTCAGAAAGCGGCGATTGACGCTACTGCTGCAAACGACAGATTCGTCTCGCAAAAACAGCCATCGATGCAAAACGCGGCCAACGGCTACAATCTCCTGTAATGCTGATATTTCCACAATAAAGCGATATATCATATATCAATGTAAACTCTGCGCAATTGAGCTGTGCGGTAGAGCTGCTTTAGCAATCGGGCCTGAGCAGACCCTCGTGTAAGGTACAGCTAATGGCAGCTAACAGCCCAAACGAGCCGGTGCTGCATTATTGATGAAGAGCCACAGTGGGTGCCGCAGACCATTTCGTACTATCAATGATCTAAGGCGACACCGTTAAATACGTTGTTTGTAGTAGGTGTCCTTGTGGACAATTAGCCCATCCTTAAAGGTAAGAATATCCACGCTAAGATATTCCTCGGTTGTTCCATCTTTGTGTCGCGCCGTGCGGCGGTATTCGCAGTATGCCTTGGTCGCCGTCAACGCGCAATCAAGCGTTTCCCAATTCACGTTTTCCACCTTGTCAAATAGTCCAGAAAAGACGCTACGGATCACTTCAGCGCCTTCAAAACGAACGCCATGCGCATCTGGGCCGATGGCATGGTCAAATGTTGCATCAGCGGCAAAAAACTTCATTACGGCATCAATGTCATTTGCGTTAAAGGCGTCGCCAACGGCATCCACTAATTCGCGTGTAATATCTGTCATATCATTATCCTTTCAGGCCAAGTATGTCGCAGGTTTTTGCAAAGAACGGGCTGGTTGGATCAGCCAATACGTTGAGTTCATCGAAGTGGTCCACATCCGGCACCACATAGATTTCCATGGGCCGCTCGTCGGTTGCAAACTTGTCTAGGTACATTTGCGACTGGCGATGAAATTCGGCTGTTTCTGCCCCGCCGACGACGACCATTTGCGGGGCATTTGTCAGCGGTGGATGATTGGTCATTGGGCTTTCGGCGTTTGCCTCGGCAGCGTCCATCCTAAGGTTAGCGTTAAGGGCGAGGGTCAGGCGCACAGGCTCCAAAAAGCTAAGCGGAGATACGGGAATACCCGATTTTATGAGATCAGCTGGCAAGCCAGCATCGCGAGCAACCCAGTCGGTTGCCATCATCATCTGGGTCAGATGCCCTCCGGCGGAATGGCCCATCACCGTAATCCGGTTGCGGTTGATGCCCAACTTTGGGGCCTCGTGCCAGATGTATGTAAGTGCCTCACGAATTTCCTCAGAGATACGCGTCATCGTGACGCTCGGGCATAGATCATAGCCCACGACCACGACATTCGCTCCCGCTTTTACAAAGGCCGTCGCCAAGAAACTATAGATTGATTTGTCACCACGCTGCCAATATCCGCCATGGATCCAAATCAAGGTCGGCGCAGTTGCATCCCCGCACCGAAACACATCCAGCACTTGCTTTTCGCCAACCGAATAACGCACATCCAACACGCAATCGAGTGTATCACGTGCCACCTGACTGGCCGCGGTCCAGTCAGGGATCACGGTTTCCTCGTAATCGGGTCGACCTGCGCGTAGGTTATACTGAGCGTCGAACCAGTCAGGTTCATGCTCTTGGTGAAAAGTAAGGGGATCGGTCATACAGGTATCTCCGGATCGGGTGCGGCAAAAAAAGTGCCGTTACAATAGACAAATGGGGCGCCGGGCTGATGGGTGTAATTCTCCACCAATCCCAGCAGGATTTCGTGATCTTAGGCTTCGATACGAGCGCGCAGCGATAATCTTTCAGGTCCATCAAACGACCCCCTCGGATGCGCAGGCTTTTTCAAGGGCCGCCCATTCGTCAGGGTTAGTTCCAAAATGGCGCATCACGTGATCGCGGTAGGCTAGTCGCTCTGTTAGACGGTGATACCATGCCTCGACATGCGGCAATGTGGGGCGCTCGACATCAACATTAAAATAGCGATAGGCAATACAACCCAGCGGGATGTCGGCCATCGTAAAAGTATCACCACAGACGTAATCACGTTCGGTTAGGTGCTGGTCCAAGATGCTTAGAGCGGCATGCGCTTCGTCTCGCAAGCCTGCTATTTTCACGGGGTCGCGGTCATCGGGTTGCGTGCGGACTGTTGCAAAAAACATATGGATGACGGGCATGAACGCCTTGCTGGCTGACCATTCCATCCACTGATCCGCAACAGCACGGGTTTGCGGGTCTGCCGGACTCAGTCCCCCCGCGCTGTAACGATCACAGAGATAACGCACGATAGCGAGACTTTCCCACAACGCAAAATCGCCATCCCTGATCGCAGGAATCATGCGGTTGGGATTGATCACTGCGTATTCCGGTGTGTCCAGCTTGCCAAAGCTGCCACCAGCCAGTTGCAGCGTGTATTCTAATCCCAGTTCATTCGCAGCCCAGATCACAGGGATCACATTGGACGAATAGGGTCTCCCCCAGATTTCAAGCATCAACCAACTCCCGTTTTTGCGCAATTGACTGTGTGCCAAAACGCGGCACGATATGTTCGAAAAGCCGATGCCAGCTTGCGAGGATCTTCTCATATGGGACGCCGGTGTACTGCTGCATCAACATCAAATGATCTAGACCTGTGGCTTCTTGTCGTTCCGCGATCCGGTCAGCCACAAATTCAGCGTCACCCACCATAATGATCCCCCGCTTGTTCAGGAAATCGAACCAGTCGCTGTCTTCGTCCTCTGACGTCATTTCCTCATCGATGTCGAGGTATCCGCGTTTGGTCCACTCTCCCGCAGGGCGTGAACCGCCAAGGAATTCGTAATAGGCGTTGATTGAGGGTCTGATGGTGTTGACGGCCTCCTCCATGCTTTCGCCAACATAGAAAGCAGTGCAGACACCAACGCCCTCGCCCAAAACCACTTCGCGGCCTGTGCTTGCCGCCAGTGCATCCCGATACGGTTCCCAACAGGCGCGCGTGCGTTTGACGCCCGCCGCCATAGAGATCACACCCCAGCCCTTGTTTCCAGCGAGTTTGAATGTTGGTGGCGCATTGGACATCAACCAAACAGGCGGGTGTCCATTCTGATAGGGTCGCGGATGGACATACATCGCTTTATAATTGCCGTTTTCGTCATGATAACGCGAATCAAGCGGTTCAAAGAAACGATTAGTTTCCTTCCAGCCCGGTACTGGGAATTCATAGAACTCGCCCTTGTGGGTGAACACATCGTTGGTCCATGCCTTCAGGATAACATCAAGGCTTTCTTGATAAAGCCGCATGACCTTGCCGTTGTCGCGGCGGTCTGCGTCAGAGTTGAACTGGATAGTAGAACGTTCGTTGATACCCTTAGCCACGCCAAAATCCACACGCCCAAGGGTCATATTATCCAACATTGCCACATCCTCAGCCACACGCAATGGATGCCAGTCGGGCAGGATGATCGGTGCCGTTCCAACCCGCAGCTTTTTACAGTAAGCCGCGACATGGGTGCACATCTGTACGGGATTGGGTGGCGCGTTCATATAACCATTGTGGGCAAAGTGATGTTCCGTGAACCACGCAGTTGTAAAACCAGCGTCCTCAGCCAGAGAACATTGCTCGAGGATCATCTCAAGTGTTCGCGTCCACGGGATGGTTTCCCCGGGACTGAAATTCGCGATTAGATCAAAACGCATGGCACTACTTCCCAATAGCTCGACTCAGAGCTGGTTGAATTTTTCACTATAATTAAACTAGATTGAATTTTGCACAAGAAATCAACTAATATTTCACATGACTAAAAATGATTCCTCAGATGCAGCAACGCGCCTTGGTGCTGAAATCCGCGAAGTACGCAAGGCGCGCGGGCTGACACTCAACGCTCTTAGCGCGCAGCTGTCTTGTTCGACGGCCTATCTGAGCCGAATCGAACTGGGGAGTGCGCGGGTCTCGGATCAATTATTGCAAGAGATCGGCAAAGTACTTCGTGTTGATCCTGCTTGGTTCTTTCCCGTTCAGTCTGGTGATGGACCGCTCGAACGCCACCACATTGTGCGCGCAGAAAACCGCAGGCAATTGTCTGACATGTACACGCGTAGCGAGGAGGAAATGGGATTTCGCGATGAACTGCTTTCCAGTACATTGTCCGGCCAGTGCTATTTGCTATTGTCCCGGTTCGCCCCAAGCAAGGGCGCACCACCCGAACCACTGGAAGGTTTCGTATTTGAAGGTGAACAACACGCCATTGTTATAAACGGGGAGGTCGAACTGCGTTTAGGAGAAGAATTAATTATACTGAGGACGGGCGACAGCTTTTCTTACCCTTCAATGATCGCACACCGCTTTCGCAACCGAACAGATGAAGAAGCCACGATGGTTTGGGCCATGTCCCCCGTACGGATCAGTTGGTAGTCTAGCTATATCGTGCTTTGTATCGCTAAAGTTGTGGCTAATTGCGTATGTGGATGTTCGAATAACCGAAAAGACCTGGAACTACGTCCGCACAGCAGAGCAAAGGTGGGCAAACACGCACGGTGTATCTCAATCAGCGCTTGCGAAAGGCTCTTCGCGAGTATGGCGATTATATACGCCTCGCAGATCCACAGCGTCCGCTGTTTGCCAGTCAAAAGGGCGGTCACTTCTCGGCCAACACAATGTGCCAGCTATTCTTAGACATATACAAAGCAATTGGGCTCAAGGACGCCTCCAGTCATTCGGGTCGCAGGACATACATAACGCGTTTGGCCAACAAGGGAGTTGGCGTGCAATTGCTTGCAGCGCTTGCAGGGCATTCCCATATATCCACGACACAGAGGTACATAGATGTGAACTCTGAGCAATTGAGTGAAGCGGTGGAGTTGCTTTAGCAATCAGGCCTTAGCGGACCTTTGGGCAAGGTGCAGCGAATGACTGCTAAGAGCCCAACCTGTGAATTCGACTTTCTTGCTGCGCGCGCTTGCAGCGGACAAATTGCTGCGGATGCATTGGCAAAGACGCTGTCTTGCGGCGGGAAAACCAGCCTTTCGTTCGGAACGAAGCTGTTTATTCTTACTGTTTTACACTGGCGGCGGCGCTTTGTCGTAATCTAGCACGCCAACGCGAACGGTTGGTTCCAAGTAATTCGCGGGATTTGTCAGTCGAAGTGCTTGTTGCGGGTCCAGTCGAAGGTTCCTTCATCGCGTTCCTGCACCGCCCGCTTCCAGCCGACTTGCTCCACGCGGGCTTTGAAGTTCATGCCTTCGGGTGAATGGCGGGATATGCCGTCAAACATGGTGGCAAGGCGCTGCGTTTGGTTGATCTTTTCCTCGACAGCGGAATTGATCACCATCTTCTGCATGGCCAGTTGATTGATGGGAACGGTGGCCATGCGCGTTGCCAGTGCCTCGACCTCATCATCCAGTTGGTCATCAGGCACGGATTTCAACACCAACCCCATCTCAGCGGCCTCAACCCCGCTGATCTTGTCACCTGTAAACATCATACGCTTGGCCTTTTCCGGACCCAGCCGGTGCACCCACATCGCCGTGGTCGGGCAACCCCAGACCCGGGTGGGCATGTAACCGATTTGCGCGGTCGCGCCCATGATGGTTAGGTCGGCACACAGTGCGATATCTGATCCCCCCGCGACGGCAAAGCCGTGCACCTTGCAGATCACCGGTTTCATTGCCCGGAAGAGCGACATGAAGGCCTGCGTGTTCGCCCACATGAACTGGAAGTCTTGCATCGGATCCCAAGGCATCTCCTGCACGACCTGATTGGGGCCATTGCCTTCGGCGTAATGGGCCAGATCGTAACCCGCAGAAAACGCCTTGCCGGCACCGGACAGCACCATCACATGCACGTCCCAATCAGCATCCGCCTGCGCCACTGCTGCCGCCAACTCGCGCGGCAAGTCATCGTCGATGGCGTTCATCACCTCTGGACGGTTTAGGGTGATCCGGCCGATGCGGCCGTCTTTTTCGTAAAGAACCTTTGCCATGCTCACCCCCAGTCACTTACGGCCTTGACCTCCAGGAACTCCTCCAGCCCCCAGACACCGCCTTCACGACCCGTGCCGGATTGCTTCATCCCACCAAAAGGTGTTCCGGGCGCACCGAATTTGCCGTTCATCTCGACCATACCCGAGCGCAGCCCGCGCGCCAAGCGGCGTGCACGAAATTTGTCGGCGGTCTGGACATAGTTGGTCAACCCATAAGGCGTGTCGTTGGCCAGGGCGATTGCCTCTTCTTCGCTATCGAAAGGCGTCATCGTCAGAACCGGGCCAAAGATTTCTTTCTTCCAGATCGTCATTTCCGGCGTGACATCGGCAAAGATCGTGGGGCGCACAAAGTGACCCCGGTTCAGCCCGTCAGGACGCTCCAACCCACCCGCGATCAACGTGGCGTGTTCGTCGATGCCGCGCTTGATCAGGTATTGGATCTTGTTGAACTGTGTTTCAGACACAACCGGGCCGATCTGGCGGCCTTCGATGTCCGCAGGTCCGACCTCTGTTTTCTCGGCGACGGCTCGGGCGGTTTCAATGGCCTGGTCGTAGATCGAGCGCTCCACCAGCATCCGCGTCGGCGCGTTGCAGGACTGGCCAGAGTTGTTGAAGCAATGACGCACGCCGCGCGTGACGGCCTTTTCATCTGCATCGGCGAAGATGATGTTGGCCCCCTTGCCCCCCAGTTCCAGGCTGACGCGTTTCACGGTATCTGCCGCGGCCTTGCTGATCGCGACACCAGCGCGGGTCGACCCGGTGAAGCTGACCATGTTCACGTCCGGGTGCACGGTGAAATGCGCGCCAACACCTGCACCATCGCCGTTCACAAGATTGAACACACCGGGCGGGAAACCGGCCGCGTCGATCATCTCTGCCAGCAACACGGCGCTAAGCGGTGCCTGTTCGGCCGGTTTCAGCACCATAGTGCACCCTGCCGCCAGCGCTGGCGCCACCTTCAGCATCACCTGGTTCATCGGCCAGTTCCAGGGCGTGATCAGGGCGCAGACACCAACCGGCTCGTATAGGATCATGTCGCACGGCGCGTGGTCTCCCAAGGGGCGCTCGAAGGCGAAACCCTTTGCCGTGCGGATGGTGTTTTTCAGATGCCCCGCCCCGGCACCTACCTGCGCCGTCCTTGCCAATGCGATAGGTGCACCCATCTCAAAGCTGATGGCCTGCGCCATGTCTTCGGCTTGGCCCTTGTAGACCTCCATCAACCGCTCCAGTGCGGCGATCCGGTCCAAAGGGTCTGTTGCCGTCCAAGCCGGCAGAGCTGCCTTGGCTGCGGCGACGGCCGCGTCGGCATCAGCGACGCCACCCAAAGTGATCGTGGCGATCTTCTCTTCTGTGGACGGGTTCTCAACCGCCATTTCGCGCCCGTCGATCGAGGCGACCCATTGGCCGTTGATATAGTGTTTGGATGCATCCTGCATGGCGGTTCCTGTCAGTCAGAGTTAAGCATATTCCCCAGAGACGAAACGATCGCGGAGAACGAATTTCTGGATTTTGCCCGAGCCGGTCAGGGGGAAGTCCTCGACCTGCACCCAAACATTCGGGGTTTTCTGTGGCGACATGTTTGCGCGGCAATGAGCGTGCAACGCGGCCTTGTCGAGCGGTCCCGTGCCACGGATGAACGCGCCGATGACCTCGCCCCATTTCGGGTCCGGCAGGCCGACTACGGCGACCTCGGCGACGCCCGCGTGCTCCAACAGGCAGTTCTCGATCTCGGCGGGAAAATGGTTCTCGCCACCCCGTATGATCATTTCCTTGACGCGTCCCGTTACTGTGACGTAGCCGCGCGTATCCATCCGGCCCAGATCGCCGGTGTGCAGCCAACCCATCGCGTCGACAGTCTCGGACGTGGCCTTGGGGTTGTCGTTGTATTCCAGCATGACACAGGGGCCGCGCGCGCAAATCTCTCCGACCTCACCAATGGCAACGGCGAGGTTGTCATTGACGCTGCGGATCGAGACCTCGGTCTGAGCCACCGGCTGGCCAGCCGTGTTGCAGATGTCGTCGATACTGTCCGACAAGTGGTGTTGCGTGATCACCGGACAATGCTCAGTCTGGCCATAGAGCGTCGAAAACCCGGCCCCCATCAGGTTCTGCACCCGGCGCACCAATTCGGGGGCAACCATCGAACCGCCACAGCTGATCAGTTTCAGAGCTGACAGGTCGCGCGGGCGCTTTTCCTGCGCGTCGAGCAGCGCCACCACCATGGTTGGCACCCCAAGGATGATGTCCGCGCCGCTTGCTTCCAACTGATCCAGCACGATGTCCGGGTCAAAAAGGCTGATCAGCTCCATCCGGCAACCCGCCTGCAGGCAGCCAAGCGTGACCATGCCGCAGCCCGAGGTATGAAACATCGGCATGATGTTGACCCAAGTGGTTGCCTCGGTGACCCCGCAGCGACCCGCGTAGAAGCGCGCATTGTTGACCAGCCCGCGATGACTCAGCACCGCCCCTTTTGGAAACCCCGTGGTGCCGGACGTGTATTGGATCATCGCGGCGTCGCCCGAGGCCACATCGGGCAAAGCAAGCGGGCGGGCGCCTTCCGCGAATAGCGCGTCGCTTTTCATATCTGTGACTTCGCGCACCGATGGGATGCTCGCCGTGACCTCAGCCCCGATCCGACCCATGGGATTGCCGCGGAATTCCTCGACAAGGAACAGTGCAACCGCGCCGGATTGCTCCAGCACATAGGCCAGCTCCCGCGCCTGAAAGGCCGGGTTTGCGGTCACCAGCACCAGCCCGGACAGCGCGCAAGCATATTCCATCAGCACCCATTCGGGACTGTTAGGCGACCAGACTACCACCCGTTCACCGGGCGCAAACCGGGTGGAGAGCGCCATGGCCAGCCGCTCGGCATCGGCCAGCACTCCCGCATAGGTCCAGCGCCGCCCCTCGGATCCGTCCTGCCGGACTTCGACCAAGGCCTCGGCATCAGGCCGCGCCGCAGCCACATCTCGTAGCAGCCCACCAACGGTGATTTCGCAGCTTTCGGCATCATTCTGTGCCGGAAAGAGCGAGTTGGAAAGCGTTACGTTATACATGGTCATTCCGCTGCGATTGGGTTTGCCGGGATGTCCACCAACTTGCCGCGCGGGATCAGGCGGTCGGCGTCATACATTGGTAAGGTACAAAGTTCTCCGCTGCGGGTAGACCCATCGGCGCAGAGCACCTCTACCTTTGTTCCCGGACCCTGCGCGGGGTCGTCCATGCGCACGATGCAAACACCACAGCCCTGATAAGGCGAATAGCCCGAGGAACAGACACGGCCGACCTCCTTGCCATCAATGGTCATGACGCGTCCAAGCTGAGCCACGCCGCCGGTGACCCGCATGCCCCAAGTGCGGCAGGACTTATCTGCGGCCTCCAGCGCCTTGCGGCCAACAAAGTCACGGTCGTCGAACTCGACAAACCCGCCAAGCCCTGCGTCGAACGGCGTCGTCTCGGCTCCGAAATCCGAACCGGCATTGAGCAACCCGGCCTCGATCCGCCGCGCGCGAAACACCGGCGTTCCGGTCAGCAGGATGCCGAATGCCGCACCGACTTCCATGATCCGGTCGCCGATGGCAGGGATGTTGGTGTCCGGCAGCAGGTAGACTTCCCAGCCTAATTCATTGGTGAAGCCCGAGCGGCTGATCCAGCAGGTCTGCCCCGCGATGGAAACCTCAGCGCAATCGAAATAGCGGAAAGGATCGGGCATGGGGCCGTCCAGCACAGCGGCCAGCAATTCGAGTGACCGTGGACCCTGAATCTGGCTGACCCAGACATTGGGGTCGTGGATTTTCACATCAAGCCCCTCGGCATGTGCTTTGTACCAACTGAACAGGTCGCCGTCGGCCTGCGCCATCCAGAATCTGTCTTCCGCAAGCCGCAGCAGCACCCCATCGGTGATCATGCCGCCATCGTGATAGCAAGCAAACTGATAGGAGCAGCGCCCCGGTTTGACTTTGCTAACACTGCGAGTGAACACCTTGTTCAGCAGGGTTTCGGCATCTGGCCCGCTAATCTCGATTGGCAGTTCCCCGGTGTGGCGGAAAATGACGTTGGTGCGAACGGCCCAATACATCTCGTCATCCGTGGCCGTGTCGAGTTTTTCCGGCGTCAGGCGCGAGTTGTAGAGCGTGTATTCGGGATCATAGGGCAGTTCCATGTAGCTTAGCGGATGGGCAGGCATGGTGCGGGCCAATTCGCGCGGGCGCGCGCCCTGATTGGGGAGAGCCTTGGCGACGAAGCGGAAGTGGGAAAGGTCAGTTGTCATATTGTTCACCGTTCAGAGTTGTTAGACGCCTGCGGGTGATCGTCGACAAGGACAGATGGGTGCCACGCATTGGGTTGGTGATATTGGACCAACTGCGCTCAGCGCAAATCTAATGATTTGCACAAGTCGTTCGAAAAAATTAGACAATATTCATGCGCTTTCGTTCTTATGATGCCCTCAAGATCTTTGATGCCGTCGCCCGCACTCTGTCGATGACCAAGGCGGCGGACGAGGTGCATCAGTCGAAAGGGTCGATCAGTTACCAAATCAACAAGCTTGAAGCCGAGCTAGGCTTTCGTCTGTTCGAGCGCGCGCACGCAAAACTGAAGCTAACAGAAGAAGGGCGCAGATTGTGGCATGTGTCCCAAACGGCCATGAGCCAGATTGATCGTGAAATCGAAGACCTGCGCGGCACGGCCTCGGGTGCCGTGACCGTTGGCGCGCTGACCTACTTCTCTTCACGCTGGCTGTCGCCAAGGCTCACCCGCTTTTTTGAGGCCAATCCCGGTATCAG
>Ga0228650_1000100_pt1 | contig 26031 bp, 34 predicted proteins | sample 62DmetaG_FD_183171 | JGI IMG/M metagenome (GOLD analysis project Ga0228650, IMG submission 183171) | Seawater microbial communities from Monterey Bay, California, United States - 62D | ecosystem: Environmental > Aquatic > Marine > Coastal | place: USA: California | collected 2016-10-28
ATGTTACGATATTGTGCGTAACTAGCCAGCAGCTTCTGCTCGTTGACTGCATTCATGATCTCAGGTTTAACCTGTGCAAGTGGTGCGATGTCCTGCATGAATGCGCTGATATCTGAAAGTCGTGTAGCAAATTGAGACTGCGACGCAGGGCTGGAGTAAGATACCTCTAAGGATGCGCCAGCCAAACTTGCTGGTTTCTCTGGTAGTTCTCCAGCTCGGTCAAGAAGCTCAAACGTTGCCTCAATGGCAGGTCCGAGGTACTCGGTCTCCATGCGATTAAGTAGGGGAGCTAGTTGGTTGAGCATCTGCCCACGTACGTCTTGAATCTCTGTGACACTCTGACGTTCCTTCTTCTCTTGACGGATGATCTGGTCAACAAAGAATGAACGGTTAACAGAGTCACGATACATGCGGATCATCTCCATCACATATTGTGGTTGATTACCTGCCATGATAGGCGACGGCTTTTCACTGCCTGCCTCATGGAACATAATCTGACGAGAGCCGTACTTCATAGGAAGCATAATGCTGTCCTCTTCGGCTGTCAGTGTAGGGAAGTTCAAGTACTCAGCAGATGTCAAAGCCTCCTTGACCATCTTGTTGAGTGCGCGGATCTGTGACAGACACGAGAATGCAGGACCACGTCCGTACACTTCATCTGCGAGTTTAGACCAGCGAGGTACTAAGAATGTAAAATAGCTAGAGCCACTTTCTTGCAGGGGCTCTTTTAAAGCAGGACACCAGTAAGTTACCTTGTAAGGTCGTCCCTTACCGACGCGGCTTCCCTTCTTGGCTGCCTTGTCGGTGTTTGGCTCAATCGTGTAGATCAGCTCGTACTTATTATGTACAGAGTTATCCTTGTTGAAGCCTTGCATTCCTTCTACGTTCGGGAACGCCTGCATAAGCTGACGTGCTGTTTTGTAGCAACGGTAGTAGACGGTATCTACTGTGCCGTACTGGTCTGTGTCGAAAAACACATCTGCCAGTGGTCGAGAGCGAAAGTTAACAACGCCGTTAACTTCTGAGATCTGGACTGGAGACGTACCGTACGCCCCCACATCAAGAAAGCACTCGTGGCTTGAACTGTAGAACTGAGACTGCGGTAACGCAAACTCGTGAAAAATGCGGTCAGCTACGCCTTGGAGATACTGTGTCTCTTCTGGCGTTACATCAGCGTTAGCCCGATTAGTGATGCGAAGGTAAAACCAACGATCAGACTTCGGGATCAAGTTAGAGCTGAGCCCATTAGCAAACATCTGATTACACCACACAGCTGTATCATCGTACAGCTCCCGTGAACCATCCTCTTGCATAGGAGTATGCCCGTGGTCGAACTTATCAGAGTTCGGACGGACATACTTCTGGGCATCATAGAACATGCTGTCGAGGTTAGACCTCAACACCTTCAGCTCCGCGTATCGCTGCTGCAGTCTAACCATATAAGCTAGTACCACCGCCGAGTGTAGAACGTCCTGAGACTTTCTTCTTTGCAGCGGTTGCCTTACGAGGCAACGCAGCACTTGCGCCCATTAAACCTGTGGAAGTCACACGCGTAGAGGGTGTGGCTGCCTGCTTAACTGGTCTCCGCGCCAACGGCGTCGGAGGAGGGGGAGGCGCAGGAGGTGGTGGTGGAGGGGGTGGTCTTTTTGGTTTTGAGCCCATATCTTGATATACGTTTTAAAGTTTCCCAACCGAAAAATTTTTCTGAATTGGGATTATTCATCCTGTGGTATCTGTTAAACATGACCCTGTCAAGCGGAAACGGCGCAAGTTCAAAAAAGAGGGAAACTTTTTTAGAGGGGTCTCGGCTGGCAGCGTATGCAATCTTCCAGTACCGACCTTTCTCATCTTCAAGTACCTCCGCCATCAGCATGTAGGTTGGTGTGCTCCAGTAGTACCGTTCCGCTCCGTGCGGACAGTTGATGTAGTAGTCCTGTAACCACACGAACTCCTGTCCCTGTGTGTGGTAGAGAACAACAGCCTCGTCCATCAAGGACAGTCGGTAGTCTTTACCAACTGATGTTTGCAACTTGGTACTCATGCTTGGTCTTCTTCTTGTCTAGCTTCGGCTGCTTGAGCCCAACCGCCAGCGTCCTAAAAGCGTCTGCTCCGTGAGAGTTGGAATCATGGACAGGCGTTTTTCTAAACACACCACGGGAGCTGTCAAACTCCTTGTGGTATCCCTTCAAAGCTTCGATACCTGCGTAGCAGTCTGTCTTTGAAAACCAACACTTCGGCAGAATGTTGCGGACGGCTTCGATGCCGTCAATGATCGACAGCTTCTTGACTGTCGTAAATTTTAAGCCAAGTCCTCTGGCTGTCTCTAGGCGTGACTTACCTGTTCCAAGTTCACGCACCTTGATGTCGTGCGGGGCATAATGCTTTCCGTACGTCACATCTTTCTGGACTGACCACTTGTGCAACTCACGTGCATAGTGCGGCAGACCTTCCCCGCTATTCTCGTAGTAGTTTACGATTCGTATCTCACTTCGATATAGCTGGACAAACCAAATGGTTGTTGCGTCGTCCATTCCCAAGTCCCACGCCGTGTGCACTGGAAGTAGGGGATCGACCGCAATAGTATCAATGATCCTCTTGTCCCTGTACGCCTTGTTGATCTGCGCTCCGTAGTACGCCCCTTCGACTGGTGTCTTGAACGAACACATGTACTCCGACTGGAATCGGGCTTCGTTGTTCAGCTCGTTCCGAGCCTTGCGAAGTTCGTCAGGGGCAATCGCCTTCGTGTCCTTGACCGACAGGTGACTGCTGTACCATGTGCTGTCGGCTTTTGCTTTCAGCAGCATCTTATAGAAGTGATTCTCACCACGGGGTGTTCCGTTGAACAAAGCCCAGCCGCCGTTCTCTGCAAGGATGGGGTTAATCAACTGCCACGCCGATGGGTCAGAGATACTGTACTCAGAGAACACCACGCCGATGGGGTTCGCGCCCACCATTTTATCGGGGTCGTCAGAGCCCATGAGCTGGATGATCGAGCCATTCTTCAGGTGAATGCGCATCTCCTGCTCACTTTTCTTCTCGACTAGCTCCCTTGGGAAGTAGTCGATAAACTTCTTGCCCTCGCCAGTCATGCCGTTCCATACGATTCGGCGTGCCTGATTGCCGTAGGGCAACACATACCAGTAAGTGCCAACACGCTGCAATGCCTTGATTGCAACAATGTTCACGCAGGTCAGATCCTTACCTGCACGACGATGCCAAGCGACTACCGCCCGTAGGCTCCGCTTCTTCTGAGACATGTATTTCAGTAGGGGGAGCTGGTACGGTCGCGGCTCCCACCCCTGTGCAGGTACACTAATATTCATCTATATCGTCGAGGTCGTCTTCGTCTAGTTCACTCCACTCCCAGTCATCATCCATCGCCCCACCATCACTGATGAAGTTCTCGTGATACTTGACTGCTGAATTTAGTAGACCAGCTGCAGCATAAGGATCGCTGAAACGTACGTCGTACGCTAGGGGAGACTCATCGTCAGACGCTATGACTACATAGTGTCGGAAATGCTCTCCTAGTACGGCGACCGCCTGCTCAATTGGTTCAAGACTCATTTTTTTCTTCCTCACTTAGAAACTCACCATATCCCTCGTCATTGTCAAGCACTTCTCCGTCAACTGCGGTCGCTAGGTCAGCTTTTGCCACCTTACTGTAGTCCACAGTCATTATCTTCATCTCGCCTGTAATGTTCTGCTGGACATCCACGCTCTTGAGCTTGGGCTGTGTATAACTGGCAAGTTCTTTCCAAATAGATATCTTCTCCTTGAGAGGTACTTCCGAATTAGTTGTGTAACTCATCAGCTCCTCAATCGGATTGATGCCTTTATCTGCAAACATTGCAAGAAGCGCCTTCCGCTGCTGGGCAGGGGTTGGTGCTTGGCTCATCATTTCTAGGAACTGTTGCTTGATGGTGAGATCCTTCTCCACCTTAACCAACTCCTTCTGGGCTTTCTTCATGTCCTCTTCTGCTTTCATACGTTTACGATGACACCTTGTCCTTTTGGCATTTTGTTGTTTAACTACCTGCTTGGGTTTCTTACCTGCAGCATAGGTTCGTCCATCTGGTTTCTTGGTCGGCACTTATGTATGTAAAAACTATAGTGAACATAATGTCAAGTCTGTCACACTTATCACACTTGCATCACACTTTTTTAGGGGGGGTGTGACTAACTTTATTATATGAGTAATAAGGACTTAGGGAATCTGTCACACAAATCACACTTTATTAGGGGGGGTAGTGCAAGCAAGTAGTAGGGGGTCAGAAAAAGTGTGATTTGTGTGATGAATTACGTAAGTCGTTGGTAAAGGTACTGTTTAATAAGTCACACTTGTACTCAAAAAGTGTGATACAAGTGTGATAAGTGTGACAGATTTAGCAATAATTGCCAATACCTGTGAACACCTGTGCACTAGATCACCCAAATTCCTGAAAATTGAAAATTGGATTCGCAGGTAGGGACTCCTTGTTTGGTTCCGTTTCGATTTCCCCCAGTGGGGGGGACCCTTGACCCTGTCGCTTGAACCTCGTCTCCGTTCGTAGTGTACCCCCACCCCCAGATTCCTCGCCCAAAGTTACCCTGATCCACGGATTCTTTGTCAAGTTACCTTCATCCATGCCCAAGACCACGGAACGTTGACCCACTATCCATGACCCTCCAGACCCCACGACCTTTGGCGCAACCAACAGTGACGATCTAAGTCGTTGGTCGTCATGACCTTGTCTCCGCTTCGGGCTCCCGCACCAACAACCACGGCTCTCCAGCCACCCTATCTTGCACCTTCCAAGCCGCAACCCACGGCTCTGCAAGCACTTGCACCCCACAACCACCATACAACACCAACACACCATTCAGCAGGGGAACTTTTCAGCCTTCCCCCTTGCTGAAGCTTGCCAAGTGATCGACGACTGCGCCCATCCAGCCCTTCGCTCCAGCTCATACGTCACTAGCAACGTCAGTGCCACGTCTGAGCTCCTCGTCGCGCCAGACCAGTAACACTTGCCCCGTCTGAGCCACGACCTGAGCTTGGGCTCTTTGTTCCCGCGTCTTGCAGCCCAACGTCGACGACGACGCCTTCGTTATGGATCCACGTCACTGTTGTATCTGCTCCTTCGTCACTTTTTCCGTATAAGATGTTTTTATGAGTTCTAGCTCGACATTGCTCACTCGTAATTGTCAATGGATTGCTGTGAAATTTATGCTTAGGGTCGTTCCTCCTCCTAAGCATGCTCATACGCCCCGACAAACAAGTTTGTTCGGTGGCGATGGCTAAATTTTCCCCGACCATTAACAATTACTCTTTGGGTGAGCAATGTCGCTCTAGAACACATAAAAACATATGAAAAAAGATAACAAAGTATCCGATACAACAGTAACCCATAACGAAGGCGTAGTAGTAGCCGTCGGTCCACAATCCACGGACAAAGAGTACCCAATCACAGTTCGCAGCACAGACGGCGAGTATTACAAGGTCTGGCACGACGCATCACTCAGACGTGGCACGTCCGTCACGATTGACGAAGTGATCTGGGCAAACGGCTGGAAGGACACATTCCTCGTAACTTGCTAAGCCTCAGCGGCAGGGGGGCTGAAAAGTCCCCCTGCTTTCTGGTGTTAAACCAACAGACACCCCCACACAAGATATACTACAAGCTATACCAATCATAGATAACAAAAGAGAGGTTATAGTGATTCTAATAACAATAACACACACATACAATGCAAATCGAAATACAAGAAATCATCACTGAAATCAACTCCACTGAACGTTACTCTGACGAGAACAAAGCAGCATGGAGATCCCTGTTCCAAGCAGCTAAGCAACACGCCTACAAGATACGTACTCGTAACAAGTACACCCGTACAGGCATCAGAGTACCTCGCGACACTGACGAAATCATGGTCTCCATCATCGTAGACCAGTGGATGGCAGAGTACAATGACCACTACATCGAGCACTCCAGCCCACAAGACGATCGCCAAACAGGTGACTGCAGCTGCGTACAAGCACTAGAGCAAGCAGCCAAAAATGAAGCCATCGCAGCCATCCAAGAAGTGTTCACTGACGACGACAACACGCTAAGCAGAGTAATTGTACGAGAACGTCTCTACGATCAAATAGCTGGATCAGCACCACGACTAGCTAACTTCCTCAAACACGCATCCGACCAATGGCTTGCAGACAACGCCTCTGAGATCGTAAGCAAAGCTATTCGCTACACCAACTGCGACATCACAGCTCACATATCCCACGAACACACCAATGAGCGAAATAATCTACACTATTCAGAGTACGAGTCACTAGAAGCAGCCGACCAACAAGCTATGACAGATGAGTACGCTGAGTCCTTCTATCAAGACCCAGAGTGTGACCCAGATGACGCCCGCTTCATCGGTACACCACCACGTAGTGACGACTGGGACGACAAGATGCGCTCCAACCACGTTGACCGCAAACGTGGATCAGGAGGTGTACTCAGTGGTCTCTACACCAACAGCCTCCCAGAACCCAGCTACTACAGCAAAGAAGCTCGTAATCGCTTACGCATGTCCTACCTAGATTCAGATAACAAAGTAGATATTGAAGTAGGCTCTTGGATGAAGAGAACGGATCCTCTCCGTCGCAAACGTCTAGTAGCTAATCGTATCAAAACTAACATCGAAGCATAAACAATCATGGAAATCGTAATCTTTTCATTCATCTCAGCACTAGGTCTACTCCTAGTGCTGACCCGTACGCTTGGTCTAAAGCGTACCCTAAAAATAAGAAAGATGTTGGATGTGATTGTGACGTTTGGCGTACCTGTCCTATTCACAGGTACGTTCAGCGGCATGATCACCGCGTTCTTTACAGGTCTTTGGTTTACATTACTTACCTGCTTACTCCAAGTAATTGTAAACCCACATCAGTATCCTCTGCTGGCAGCATCAGGATCTTATGGTAAGCAAGAAGACAACACAAACAGTTCTGAGGGTAATCGTCCCTCTCGCTCTCGACGTTCTAAAGTGTGCCCTCACTAGATATACGTTCAGAGTTTTAAGAGACAGTGATAATCGGAGACGACATCAGAACTATTAGTACAAAAGTAGCCCTTGGTTGTGATCACAGAGAGATGATCAAGGGCTACCCAGCTTTAGAAAAGCAGCCTGCCCCTAGAGACAGGCTGCTAAACCAAGTAACAATACAATAACAACACAATCAAACCGTAACGACCCGACTGTAAAAAACAGTATGTGTGTCAAAGGTATACCTGTCAATAACAATTTAGATATTTTTGGACTCAAGTGAGTCTGAACAACAAGAACCAAGTAATAATAACAAAATGGAAGAAAACATCACAGTAACCCTCCGCTACGGTCTCACTAACACAGTAACCCGCAGCTTCCCAGAAGATACTACAGTATCTGACATCCTCGCAGACCGTTCAATCCTTGCAGCACTGTCCGCTCCCGAATCAGTATCAGCCGTAGCCAACGGCGTTACTCTTGACGGATCAAACATGCTTCACGGCTTAGGTACTATTACACTGGAGCAACAAGCCTCCAGCAAAGCGTAAGTAGTACCGTCCTAAGCAAGACATGAAACTGCTTCCTCTTTTGTGTTATCGTATACGTGCGTGTATACGTCGTGTGTACCTGTCGTCTCTCCGTGAGGCGGCAGGTTTTTACCTTTAACTTACTATGAATAATCCACATCAAGAATACGTATTAAATGCCGACGGCAACTTCTACAAACGCACAGTCCTTGAGACAGTTGTGTGTGACCAAGAAGAAGCTATGGCTACTATCAAAACAAAGCCTTTGTTCTTCGTAAACAAGTTTACAAAGTCTTTTACAGTCGAATCCGAACTAACAGGTGGTGCTAAAAAATACAACATGTACTCAGCCAACCACATCTCACCAACAGGTAACTCTCCTATTCAACTGTCCTTTGTAGAAGCACCTTACTTCTACTTCAGAGGTGCAAATATATTTTGCAGACGCCGTGGAGAAGAGTTCCCCGAACATTACAAGCTACACATCCCTCATCAAAACGATTCACCGCTTGAAGAATCACCAACACTCAAAGTTAAGAGTGCTGATGAACTACAAAACCAAGTTCGCTGGCAACCATCGCTCGACGGTTTACGACTGTTTTTCATGTTCAGCCATTCTAAGCACCCATATAATGACTCTTTCTTAATTACAGCGCAGTCAAGCCCTTATGTCTTTGTATACGATCCCGTAACAAAACAAAGTTATGCACCACACCTAGCAAACGTTTTCGATCGCGGAGACATCTGCACAGGAGATACGTTTCCAGACAGTGCAAATAACTTTGAAAACATAGAAAACGACGACTTGCTTGGCTTAATTAAAAGAAGCATGCTGCACCTAAACACATCCCGCTGCAACAATGACTTACGTGCTGACCTACAGCTGGAAGCTGAAAACCTTAAGTTTGACGAAACAGGTAACAGCATCCGTGTACTGACTAGTGAAGGTGTACCCAGCAAATCTAGTTTCTATCAACCAATTAACCACGACTCAATATTGAGCTTTACAACATGGCTGAACCAACAAACATAACAGACGCACTCCAAGATTGTCGAACCTCTATTCACCGATGGCACGAAAATCCATGGGAGTTTAGTCGTAATGACTTAGAACAGCTACACTCAGTACTACCTGGGAGAGAAGCAAAACATTTAGATACACATCCAATCGATCACGGACTCGACAAAGATGATCTCCGCATCTTATTCAAAATCCTTGCAAAAGATCTTCCTGAGTGTGGTCGTAAGCGTGGTGCAATACTTCGCTACATTGACGCATACAAACAACCAAAACAAGAACTAGGTAAGAACCTATACAGATTCTTAAAATCAAAATGAAACCAAAACTCAACGCAGTAATTATCGGTGCAGGCGGCGTAACCAGCTACATGCTACCAGCTCTTAAAAACAGCTTCGACCTAACAGCTACTATCATTGACGGTGACAAACTTGAGAAACACAACCTTGACCGCCAGCTGTTCCGAAACAATGCAGTCGGACAGTACAAAGCAGTAGCATTACTCAAGCAGTACAACTTTCGTAAGAACGAAGGTCACGCTGTTCGAGAATACTTCAGCGAAGACATGCTCAACACCGAGTACAAAATATTCTTTGCTGATGCTGACGTATACATCTGCGCAGTAGACAACCATCCAGCTCGCAAAGCTGTACTGGCTGCAGCTAAGAAGTACAATAAACCCGTTGTTATATGTGCTAACGAGTACCACACAAGTCAGGCGTTCTACTACGACCCGTCGATGGAGTACGACTTCCCAATGATCGATCCAATCGCTCGCTACCCTGAGATTGCCACAGACAAGTCAGGCAGCCCAATCAGCTGTCAGGGTCTTGCGCTTGAGTCAGACCCACAACTTGCCATTGCAAATCAACTTGCAGCAAGCTTTGCCAACTACCTATTATGGTCTTGGCTCGGTATTCCTGCGCAACCCGATCTGCTGCCTTACATGCCTATCGAGTTTCAAAGTACATTCTCTCGTATGCAAACAATCACAGTTGAAGACTTAAAGAACATCGAACAAAAAGCATCATGAACCAAGAACAAATAATCTACGAAAACAAGTTATACAACGAAGTAAACACTGACTTGTTTACAACGTATCAAGAAGTAGAAACATTCTCTACAGAAAGCATTACTCCTGTATTCAAAGGTGCTAAGATTCCACGTCACATGTGGAAAAACATCTTAGCCTTCATGAAACAATCATATGATCAGTTCAAGTCAGAAACACTAGTCTATCTGTTCTATGACGAAAAGTCCAAAACACCTTGGGACTGGTGGGTTCCCCCGCAAGAAACCGCAGGCATGACTGTTGAATCCTCACCCGAAGATCCAAAGTACCAAGAACAACGTAAGTTGTATTCAGACACCATGTTCGGCACTGTACACCATCATTGCTCTACATCAGCGTTCCAATCTGGTACTGACGAAGCCGACGAGGTCAACCGAGAAGGTATCCACTTTACCGTTGGTCATATGGACAACGAAGAAGGATTTGACATACACTGTCGTATCACAATCGGTGGTTGTCACGCAGAGATCGACGCTGGTACTTACATTGAACAGGCTGGAGACCCGTTCAAAAAGACTGCAGCAATACCCGATCAAATGAAACAAGAAATTACAAAGTACTTGCATACAAAAGACATTGTAAATTTAAACCCAGACTATAAAAAAATCCCGTTTACTCAAATGAGTAACGTAACCAAAAGAACCTACACAGTAAAATCCTATAAAAATAAATACCCAACACAATTAGGTTGGAACTACGGCAACCACGAGTTATCGGCAAACTGGTACGACCACAACATATCAAAAAAAAACCAAACAGAAGAAATGGTAGAATGCGCAAGTGATTCTGAACTCACAGGGCATGACGCCCTAGCAGATGAACTAGTGAATTTAATCCAAACAGACTATGAATACGAAGACATTCTTATCAAGTATTATGATTACATCGGCGATAATGCAAGCAGCTGCCAAGTGTATACAGGGAAAATGCAAAACACAAGAATTGCAAAAGACCTTAAAGCACTGTACGATAACAACAAGTTCCTTAGCTCAGAAGAAGGCAAAGAAGCTCTTATCCTCACTAAGGAATTCTTATTCGATTGGGCAAAAGGCAACGGACTTGACACAACCATCAACGACCTCAAGTATGGACTCGGAGAGTTACAGTACTATGAAGACGGAGAAGGAATTCAATCAATGGTTACGGAGGATGTTTTATGAAAATATTCCTACTAAATGCCTTGTACAACGTATCGAGAATACTACGTCTAATGGCATCCCTGACATCATGGTTATCCTTCCAAATCGAATGGTGCTTGTTGAAAGCAAGTTTGAAACTAAAAAGATTCGACCAGAACAGGCTGCCTTCCAAATCAAAACCAACTCCATTATCAAAGACTCCCTCAACACCTGCATCACCCTCGCAGCCTACCCAAAAACCAACAGGTTTATAATGCTGCGCTTTGATACTGGATCTATCACAGAAGAAGGTATAAAATGTGAAAGCGAAGTAGTCTTTTCTCTCGACAAAGATGGTTTTAACGACTTTCTTAACTACATAACTTTATAACAATTTTGACAGATACCGAAGTAAGTCACTGCGACCGAAATAGAGTACAACTCAAAAGAGCGACTCTTTACAGCTCTTCAAATTGTAAAGACTAGGCGACATCGCGCATACCAAAGAGGTCACTCGCACCGTCCTTCCTAGATAACTGACTGTATGCCCTAAGTAAACAGTCAGCCAATTTATTATACATACATTATGGAACCAATACAACTAGACCACGTACAAGAGTTCGGCTCAATCAAAGAAACAATGGACATTGTTAACAAAGGCACAGAGCGCCTACTGAAACAAGACGTTCTCGCTGAAGAAAGAGCAGCGGTAGCTTGGGGCTTTGCTAACGGACTCCTTCGAGTAAAAAGCGAATCTGAAATTAACTTAGAGCTAAGAGAAAAACCTTGGCTAAAGATCAACAAAACAATACAAGCTAATGAAGATCTATGAACTCCCTATCAATCATGACTCTAATACAAGCTTTAATCCTAGTAGAAAGCAACAACAATGACCGAGCAGTGGGCGATGATGGACTAGCATACGGTTGCTTACAAATACATAAAATTTATGTAGAAGACGTTAACCGTATATTAGGTGAAGATAGATATGTACACGTTGACGCATTTAATCGACACGATTCGATAGATATGTTTATAACGTACACAAGTCACTACGCTACATACACAAGACTAGGTAGAGAACCAACACCAGAAGATTTCGTTCGTATACACAACGGCGGTCCTAATGGGTGGAAAAAACCCGCAACAAAGAAACACTGGAACAAAGTTAAAGATACACTAGATGATTATGCAAAACGACCTTTTTCAAATCCCCCGCAGCGAAAAACCAGCACTAGACTTACCTCCAGTAATGCAGCCAAAAAGTAACTGGCGACCTCCTGCACAGCTACCAAAGTTCGACAAAGTCATTGCCATTGACTTAGAAACCTGCGACCCCAACCTAAAGAAAAGCGGACCCTCTTACAAACGAGGAGAAGGTAAAGTAGTTGGCATTGCTATTGCCGACGAGCATCAACAAGTTTATCTACCCATCGACCACCAAGGTGGTGACAACCTAGACAAAAAGCTAATATGTCACTACGTACAAAGCGTAATCAACGAAAGTACTGAGATACTATTTGCAAACGCAGCCTATGACCTAGGCTGGCTCGCTATCCTAGGCATGACAATTAACTGCCCAGTGCGAGACGTACAGATTGCAGAAGCATTGATTGACGAAGAACAGTTCTCATACAGCCTCAATAATCTATCTAAGAAATACCTCAAGCGTACTAAGTTTGAAGACAACCTGAAGAAAGCAGCAGAAGCCTATGGAGTAGACCCCAAGGGTGGTATGTGGAAGCTACCAGCACGTCACGTAGGCGAGTATGCCGAGATAGATGCTCGTAACACTTGGGACATATACCAGCACCAAAAGCCTGTCCTACAAGAACAAGACTTGTGGACTGTATGGGAAATGGAGTGCAAGCTCACACCCGTACTTGTCCACATGACAATGAAAGGTGTACCTGTTAACGTCGACGGCGCTGATAAATTAAACGAAGAACTCAAGACAAAAGAAAAACAACTAAAACATCACTTCTCTGACCTAGACATCTGGTCTCCTGTACAACTAGCAAGGCATATCGAAAAGCTAGGCTTTATCGTACCTAAGACAGAAAAAGGCAATCCTTCCGTAGATAAAGACTTCCTAATTAACTGCGACCACCCTGAAATTAAACTAATTCATGAAGCAAGAAGCATTAACCGACTCCGAAAAGTCTTTGTTGAAGACATCATTCTCAACCAAAATTATAAAGGACGAATCCACGCAGACTTCAAACAGGTTGCATCGGACTCTGGTGGCACTCGTTCAGGGAGGTTATCTTCATCCAACCCAAACATGCAACAAGTCCCTAAGCGAAGTGATATCGGTAAAGCTATCCGAAGTCTCTACGTTGCAGAACCAGATACACTCTGGTGTAAAGCAGATTACAGTTCACAAGAACCACGACTCCAAGTACACTACGCACTCCTCGGAGAATTTGGACAGCCCCTGCCTAAAGCAGTACAAGCCAAAGAAGCATTCAAGCGAGGAGAAAAGCTATACACGTTCTTTGAAAAGACCACAGGACTCCCTTACGATACCTGTAAAATGTTATGTCTAGGTATCAGTTACGGTATGGGTATGAAGAAGATGGCAAAAACGCTCAACATATCTGAAGAAGAATGCAAAGCTACTATGCGTAAATTTAACAGCGAAGCGCCATTCCTAAAAGTCTTGTTTGATAACGCAATGAACGTTGCAAGCTCTCGTGGTTATATCAAAACAATTATGGGACGCAGAGCACGATTTGACTTCTGGACACCAAGCTTTGAAGAGAAACCAGTAAAAGGATACGGTCCAGCCAGAGGAAAGTACCCAGACAAACCACTCCAACGTTCTTTTACAAGTAAAGCACTAAACAGGCTTATTCAAGGAAGTGCGGCAGACCAAGCAAAGAAAGCTATGATTGACGCTTATGATGCTGGTTTTGACATGCGTTTGCCAGTACACGATGAGATCAACGCTATGGTTACTTCAGAAAAAGAAAGTTTAGACTTGAAGTTGATCATGGAAAATGCTATACCGCTCAAAGTACCAGTTATTGCCGATATTGATCTCGGTCCTACTTGGTGCTAATCAAATACAATATGCAAGATACAGAACAAGACATACTAGAAGAAGCCCTGAGTATCACTCAAGGCGACCGACAAGAGGACTACGGAGACTGCAAAGTAGAGTTAGAGAGAGTTGCCACACTGTGGTCAGTAATCTTTAACACTACAGTAAACGCTAATCAAGTAGCCCTCGCAATGATTGCCTTAAAAATGACAAGGCAGATGAACAAAAACAAAAGAGATAATTGGGTTGACATTGCAGGTTATGCAAGAGTCGGCTATATCGCAACAAAACCAAATAATAACAATGACTGATGAACTACTACAAGAAAGTGACGTTATACCTATTGCATCGATCGAAGGATTTGATACAGGGTCTGTCCCCGCTGGAGACTTGGCTGAAATTAAAAATCTGGGCGAAGCTCTTAACGACTTGGATCAAAACATCCTTGAAGAAGAAGGTAAAATTAGTGCTCTTAAAGCTAATCGTAAAAAGATAGCAGAAGAGTTGCTTCCAGACTTAATGGAAAAAGTTGGACTTAAGCTTATTCAACTTAACGACGACACCAAGATTCAGCTTAACGACTTCGTTGACGCTCGAATCAAAGACCCGCAAACTGCATTTGACTGGTTGCGTGAAACTAACAATGATAGTATCATCAAGAATCAACTTAGTATTACACTAGGACGAGACCAAGATGCACTAGCAAAAGAAATACAAGATTTAATTGAAGAGTCGTTCAGTGTGACTGCTGATGCAAAGATCAGTATTCACCACGCAACTCTCAAGTCTTTCTGTCGTGACGCTCTGGACAACCCAGAGCTGGCAGAATCCTTACCTCGTGAAGCCTTTGGTATCTACCAAGGAACACGAGCGAAAATAACCCGATAAATAGAAAAGAGAAATAAGAATCATGGCATTCGATATATCAACAGTAGCAGGTCAAGGAACAGAGAATCTGGACACAGGTTCTTCCTTGCCCTTCATCCGCATCCTGCAAGACTTGAGCCCTCAGCTCAAACCACAAAAAGACGAATACGTAGAAGGCTCAAAGTCTGGCGATCTCTTCTTTGCTAAAACGCAAAGCATTGTAGATCAGCCCGCAGAGATCATCCCTTGTTACACTAAGTCCATCTATACTGAATGGGTTCCCCGTTCAAAAGGTGGCGGTTTCAAAGGTAATCACCCACTGAGTATTGTTAGTCATCCTGACTACGAAAAAGGTCGTGAGCGTCAATACGATGAATGGCTAGGAGAAAACGAGCTTAAGTTCACCACATACTGGTTTGTGCTGTTAAAGCTCAACGGTACATGGGAACAAGCAGTTATCCCCTTCACCTCTTCTCAGCTTCGCGTATCTCGCAAGCTGACAACAGACATCAACCGTTTCCGTTACGACGGAATGGACGTTGTACCACCACTCTATGCCCAAGCATGGAAGCTGGTTTCTGTACTAGAAACAAGCAAAAATGGCGACGATTACTTCAACTTCGGATTTGAAGAACCCCGTGTTCTCGACTTCGAGAATGATGAAGAAACGCTGACCCTTGCCTCTGAGACGTACAACACTGCGTCCGACACTCCACTACTACAAACATCGGAGCAACCAAAGTTGGTTGCAGATTCCGCTGTACACTTCTAGTAGTAACCCCACCGCCCCTAGTTCCTTACATGGAGCTAGGGGCTTTATTTTCCAATGATACCTGTAGCCGATTTAGCATTTAAGTTTTACGATCTTTTCGTAAGCAACCCATCCGTACACGGACAGACTTCCCTCACAGGAAAGACTCGTGATCGTGATGGCAAACAAGATTCACGATCTTTTTTAGTCAAAACACCGCTGACCAATGAAATCTGGGAAGAGCACCTTAAAGGTGACAAGATCATCGGCTGCACTCCACTAATCAACGAAGACCGAGTTCGCTGGGGTGCACTCGACGTTGACGTATACCAAGACACCAACACAACAGAAGACATCGTAGCCAAAGTTAAAGAACACAAACTACCCTTTGTTGTTTGCCGCTCTAAATCTGGTGGTGCTCACGTATACTTATTCTTTGCCGAAGAAGTTTCCGCAGCCGCTGTAATTGACAAGTTAAAGTCATTCAGCGCATTCTTCGGACAGGGAGCTTGTGAGATATACCCTAAGCAAGCAAAGATCAGCAACCGCAAAGACGACTCTAAGTATGGCAACTGGATCAACATGCCATACAGTGGCAACCCTACCCTGCAATACGCATTCAACGACGACGGTGAGTTCCTTAACCCACTTGAGTTCCTAGAACTAGCAAATCAAAAACGACTCAGCCAAGAAGACTTTGACAACTTAGAAGTACCAGTACTTGAGACCGAAGAGTTACCAGAAGGACCTCCGTGCCTTAACTATATCTTTCAAAACCGCACACAACACAGCGAATCTCGAAACATCACTCTAGCTAATGTAGCCGTATACCTTAAGAAAGCTCAACCTTCCGACTGGAAACACCTACTACCTAAGTACAACAAGAAGTTCTCCGAGCCGCTTGAAGACAGAGAAGTAGAAGCACTTGTTAGCTCGTACAGCAAGAAAGACTACAAGTACCAATGCTCTAGCCAACCTCTGTGCAAGTACTGTGACGCTAAACTGTGCGGACAGCGCAAGCACGGCATTGGCGGAGAAGAGTTCCTACCTAACAACAGGTCTCTTATGCAACTTAAGAGTGACCCACCTTTGTGGTTCTTAACACTAGACGACTCTGAGCTACAGCTTACAACTGAACAGTTTGATAACTTCAATCTATTCAATCAAAAAGTAATGGAACGACTGCTGTTCAAGTACCCACCAATCAAGCAAGAAGACTGGGTCAAGCAACAGAACCTGCTGCTTAAGAATTGTACACAAATAGAAATACCGTTCGAGATGACTCCAATAGGTCAGCTCGTAGAGTACGTAACTATGTTTTGTGCTAGCGCCAGCGACAACCCAAACAACATTAAAAACGGACCCATAAAAGCTAACAAAAGTTTTTACTTCCGAATGGTTGATCTCAAAGACTACCTCAGCCAACAACGCTTTAAAGACCTACCAGATAACAGAATACTGTCCGTGATCAAGCAAGTGCTTAAAGCAGACGCAGTAACTCACACCATCAAAGAACCAGTAAGACTCAACGTGAGATGCTGGCGGGTGCATGAGACTGCTCTGCACATGGATCCTACAATACCAATGCCTAACCTAAATGACCAAAACCAATACTAGTACAATCTTTGTAGCCAGTGCAGGTACAGGTAAGACCACAACCTTAATGGACTTACTTACCGACTGCCTAGAAAAAACAACTCCCAATAGAATCTGCTTCACTACCTTTACCAAGGCTGGTGCTACAGAAGCAATTGACCGAGCGTTAGTCAAAAACGAAAGCTATGCTCAAGCGGACTTTGAAGCCTTCAGCACACTGCACGCTCTCTGTTATCGACGTATACCTCGCAAACAGATGCTCACCGTGCAAGACTACCGACAAATTGGCGAGCTAACAGGCTACCCAATCTCAGGTAGTGCAGCTTACTCATCTAAAGACGGGCTTGTGTACAACAGCAATGCAGGAGACAAGATCCTGTACTACGACAGTCTCGTACGTAACTTAAAGTCTACACCCGAAGAAGTGATCAACTCACAGATTGGTGCTCGTGTAACAGCAGAGCAACTTGCAGACTTCAGTGCGTTTTACAAAGACTACAAGATGAAGAAAAACAAGTACGACTTTACAGACCAGCTAGAGACGTATCTTGCACAAGGAATCATCCCTGAGTTTGACTATGTGTTCATTGACGAAGCTCAAGACTTGTCCCCACTGCAGTGGGACATTGTTGATTTCATTAGTCAAAAAGCAAAAGAAGTATTCATCGCAGGCGATGACAAACAAAGTATCTTCAAGTTTGCAGGTGGTGATCCAAGTTCACTGATCAACAGACAAGGTAAGCGCATCGTACTCGATACATCTTACCGTCTACCACAACCTGTATTAGACTATGCAGAAAAAGTTGCCGATCAAATATCAGAGAAACAAGATTACTCTGTGAAAAGCAACAAAGACCACGGGTCTGTTCAACACATTCACAGTCTAACAGACATAGACATGAGCAAAGGTACTTGGTTTCTACTCTGCCGCAACAAGGCGCACATGGAGATCTTTGAACACGCTCTAATGAAGAAGCAACAGTTATTTGTATCAGCAAGTAGCCACTCACTATTCAATCAAAAACAAATTGACTTCATCCTTATGTGGGAGCAGCTACGCAGAGGTTACAAGTTCAAAGCTTCTCAGCTCAAAGTGCTGTACCGAGAGTTCCTTCCATCAGGACGAGTAGTCGCCCGTGGGTGTAAGAACCTTCTAGACTCAATGCCTGACAACGAATTGTTTGACAAAGACCAACTTGTAGACAGCTTTGGTCTCAAGACGACAGTCAAGTGGGACTTAATATTCAAACTACCAGAGTTTACTAAAGAAGTCCTGTTGAAAGCTGAAGCAGAAGGTACACTAGAACGTAGTGCCGATGTTCAGATTAATACAATTCACGCTACCAAAGGTCGAGAGGCTGATAACGTAGTTGTTCTACCAGACATCACAGAGACTACCTACAAAGGTATGCTTAAAGATATGGATAATGAACATCGTGTGTTTTATGTTGCAGCTACTCGTGCTAGACAGAACTTGTACATACATGCTCCTACAACTAACAGATTCTACCAAATGCCAAAATGATATACAAAACCAAACCATTCCAACACCAAGAAGACGCTGTAAACCGCTTTGTATCTAAGAAGTACGGAGCTCTGTTCTGCGAGATGGGTACAGGGAAAACTAAGATTGTACTAGACATCGTACAGAACGCAGAAGACATCGTTGACGTGCTAGTAACTGCACCAAACGGTCTGCACCACAACTGGGCAATCAACGAGATTCCACGGCACTACGCTAAAGATGTAAATGTGTTCTGCTGGAAAGGACCAATCAAAACTCAGAAAGCAAAAAAAGAATTCAAGTGGTTTATCAACGATAACAGCAAGACCCGTGTCTTCTTAATCAATGTAGAAGCTCTTCGCACAGCGTCAGGCTTTGATACTGCAACAGAGTTCTTTCGTTCCTCAGTGTGTACAAAGCACATGATCATTGATGAATCAACGTGCATTAAGAACCCAAAAGCACTACAGACTAAACGTGTTCTCAAACTTTCAGAACAGGCTCAGTGCAAGTGGGTGCTTAACGGTACACCTATTACGCAAAGCCCACTAGACTTGTTTAGCCAGTGCCGCTTCCTAGACAAAAATGCAATCCCATATAACACTTACACTGCATTCAAGCACGCCTTTGCTATCGAAACTGTCATGACAATGGGTAGTCGAGCGTTTCGTAAGATCATAGGATACCAGAACCTAGAACAGCTGACCAAGATACTTGAACCATTTAGCTTAAGAATTGAAAAGAAGGACTGCCTAGACTTGCCAGACAAAACGTTTGTTAAGCAAGCAGTTGAACTACATCCAAAGCAAGAGCGCATCTATAACAGTATGAAAGATGACTGTTTAGCACTTCTTGAAAACGGAGAACTCGTCACATCGACCTTGGCATTGACCAAGATCGTAAAGCTACACCAGATACTCACTGGTTTTGTAACTGACGATGAAGGCACAGAACACCCAATAGACAACAACAGGATAGCTGCTCTCATGCAAATCGCTGAGACTACAAAGCCATTGGTAGTGTTCTGTGCCTACAAGTTCAACGTATCTCAAATTAAGGAAGAGTTACAGAAAAAGTTCCCTGATTCTAAGATCGTTGAGTACACAGGCAACATAACAGACTCAGTACGCAACGAAGGTGTTCGCCAGTTCCAAGACGGAGAGGCTGACTTCTTTCTTGCTACATCTGCTGCTGCTAAAGGTCTCACGCTCCACCGAGCCTCAACAATGGTATACTACTCAAATAACTACAGCCTAGAGACTAGACTGCAGAGCCAAGACCGTATCCACCGTATTGGACAAGATAAGAAGTGTACATACATTGACCTCGTTGTGCCAAACACTGTTGACGAAGGCATTCTGTCTCGTCTCAAAGAAAAGAAAGAGCTGTCAGGTATGGTACTTGATGACTTAATTGAAATTATTAAATAAGAAACAAAGTGTCCTCACTTATCAACAATCTCACATACACTAAGCACTGCTTCGATTATTCCCTACAGCCGTAGCTAGACTACAACAATAAGGGATAATCTAACCAATACACATCTATGAAAAAACTAAGCGAAACACTAACAGAACTAGGGATTGCATTCACTCTTCCTATCGAGATTACAGATGACAATGACAGAGTGACTTATTTCGAGGACTGTGATGACTACTGGGAGAGGTACGAGCGTGATGTCAAGGGTCGCCCAACTTACCACGAAGACAGTAATGGCTTCTGGCAGAGGTGGGAGCGTGATTACAATGGTGATGTGGATTACTATGAGGACAGCACGGGTGTAAAGAAAGGCACACCTAATTCAGCCAAAGCCTACATCGCCATAGACAGGGAGTTTGCTGATATATTGAAAGCAGCATCAACACCGCCAACTCCAGAATTTAAACAAGCCCTAAGAGCCTACCGAGCTTTTATCATCAAACATAAGCAATAATACATACTATGGAAATTAGGAAAAAAGAACTAATTCAATACATTAAGGACTGGGCAAAACGATCAGAGGAACAAGCCTATAATTGGAGTGACGATGGTTATTTTGACGAAGCTTACAAAGCTAAAGTGATTGCTGAGTTTTTAAGGGAAGACCTTGTGCGGGGTATCGAGATGGACTTGATGAACGAATATAAATCGATTTATATGCGCCACGAAGTAGCTCAATTTGTAAACAGACTCACGAAGCTTATGCAGGAAACCCCAGACGCTGAGAAAAGGTCGGTGCTGTCGGCCGAACTCACTTGGCCTCTCCGTAGTCGCAACACGGCAATAGTGCACTGGAATAACCAGATACGTGTGACCAAGTGCCTTCAAAAAGCGATAAAAAGGAAGAATAAGCACATCAAAAGACTTCAATCGAACACTGAACTGAATCATGAGTGAGGAACGAAACGAATTGAATCGAGTGGCTGGTTCTGGATACCTCGACGGCTTCCCAGAGCCAGAAGTGGCATACACGCGACACAATAGGTCAACTGGTCAAATACGCAGACACGATGGAATTTCAATTCAATATAATCTAACTAATAAATAACTAACCAACACTATGAAAAACACATTAAAACCACTGCCCTCTTTCGAGGTGGGTACACCTAGAACAGATGCACAATCGCAGTTAGATGCAAACCGTTATCACGGACACAGCAGAGACTATGTGTCATTAAAGATTTTTACAGAGCAGCTAGAGCGTGAGCTTGCTGAACTTATAAGGGACAAGGAACGGCTGGATTGGCTGATTGATAACGCTATTATGCCGCACCAGCACCGCTAACTCCAGAATTTAAACGAGATTTGACAATAGTAAAAAATACAACCACTATAAACCACAATGACCAACAACAAAGCACCAGCAACTAACCGATCCATGTTCCATCAGAGCGAAGTAACAATCCTAGAACGAGGCTTAAACTCACTAACACTAGCTTGTGATGCACTTACACGACTCAATGATCAACTAAAGAATGAAGTTGAAGAGTTAAAAGCCGAGAACATTCGTCTTTTAAAGAGTGTAGAACTCTTACGTAGATAACCCCCAAATATTATGTTAACCTCAGCCGAACAACGAGTCCTTGAAGCATTTCTAAAAGAAGGAGGTAAACGACCAGCCGCTAGAGCTTTAGGGATCAATGAATGCACTGTAAGACAGGCATTAAAACGAATTGAGCGCAAAGGACTTGCTCCTTGGCTGAGTGGTGCAGTCACACCCGATCATTTAAACGTAGCAAAAACCACTGTCCAGTACGGACCAGATGGTGAGGTGCAACGTGAATGGAAACGCCTTCTGCCAAATGCAGAAGCAATGACAGATTTTGTTGACTCACTGTGTGAACGAGCCGAAGGAAAGCTCAAGATCAGCAAAGCACCCAAGACAACACGCCAGCGTAAAGATATACTAGCAGAAATCTGCTGCTTTGACGCACACATCGGTATGTACGCCGAGGCGGGAGAAACCAACAGCCAAAATTACGACTCGGACATTGCTGTTAAACGTATCCACAACACAACCGACGCTTTACTCTGTCGTATGAACAACCCAGAGCATATCGTTGTCACCTTCGGTGGCGATATGCTACACTCAGATACTCGGAGCAATAAGACAGAGATGAGCGGCAACGTACTAGACGTTGACAGCCGCTACCATATGGTTGTTGAGAAAGCTGTGACCGCTTGCTACGATGTTGTATCTATGGCTGCTGAGGTTGCCAATGAGGTCACTGTAGTCATACTAGAGGGAAATCACAGCTGGCACTCCGAAGTCTGGCTTACTCAAGTGCTGAAGGCTGCCTACTCACAATGTGACCGTGTCAATATTGTTACGCAACGCTCTGCTCGTAAGAAGCTGGTGTGGGGCGACAATTTGCTAGTGTGGACGCACGGTGACTCTGTAGCCATGAACAAGTGGCAGGGTATTATTTCAACTGAGTTTGCTCCACTGTGGGGCAAGACTAAGTGGCGTCACCTAAAGATGGGACACGTACACCACAAGAAATCAAACAGTGCCAAGAGGGTTGTAACCTCTGATCAGAATGGCGGATGGGTCGAGAACCACGGTCTCTTGGTCGAGTATCTCCCTGCCCTGTCAGCCACGGATGCTTGGCATGCATCAAAAGGATTTATCGGTAGCCAACAAGCAATGACTGGCTTCGAGTACCATAAGAAACAAGGACTAATAACCAGACTATATGAACCAGCGTGCTAAGCAAGTTTAGTCAAGGTAAGAAATACATTAATCGATATTAGGCCTGCTCCAGAACTTCGTTGTAAATAAATATTTATATCTTTAGTGCTACCTTCTGGTACTGTTAAAACCTGTGTAAAATTAATAGAACTATAGCTGCCTAGATTGGTAGTGTTCTCCCGAAATACTTCATTGACAAGCTGAGCATGAAGATTAGTACCTGATGAACGTAATATTACAGTATAGTAATCGTTTACGTCGTTATCATGCTCGTTAAACGACCCTGTAAAATTTATAAGGTAAGTTCCCGCACTTACCTGCACTCCGCCATCATATGCACCAGAAGTAACAACTGCACCTATGTTATTTGGATTATAAGATTCACTAAGTTGTACAATTGTACCACCAGAATACTGACTATAAGTTGTATAAGCTGTGCGACTGTACGTTGCTACTTTAATTGACGCAGCAACCTCAGCAATATCAGCATCCACCCCATCAATACGGCTGTTTACAGTTGACACTTCCGTATCAACATAATTCTTAACACCACCACTAGTGACCATATTCTGGCTACCTGTTGATGGTATAGTCTCAGCTGCAACTACACGAGAGATAGCCGAATCAATATCCGAAGCATTATTTGTAAGTGTATATGAAGGCATAATTTGTTTTGGTTAAGCTGTGCGTTTCCACATGTAAACGACAATGTATGGTTGTAGATTATTGTGAGATTGACCTAAGCAGGAACTCCCAAAAAATGGGTAGCCTTTGCTCTTATATACCAATCGTCATTCCAAGCGTAAGTATCGAAAGAAACGGTAAACGTCCCTTGGCTGAGACCAAGAGTGGGGACCCACAATTTGTCATGAAGTATCCAAGTCCCATCTAACGTCTGATTGGTGTAGCTTTGGTCTTTAGAACTAGCAGCTGCAACTACTCCGTTTGTTTTAAGAGTAACCCTTCTAATTGAGACTGAGTCGTGATTGCCCTGCATCACCCACAGCTCTACAAGAACATAATCTACTTGTGATAACTCATCACTAGTATCTCTACCTATATAACCTCCAAGGTTAAGAGTAATATTGTTTACCCGATTTCCACCTGTACTAGTAACATTTGAAGTTAGCCCAGTTATTATATTTGGGTTACCAGTAGCATTAGCCTCCACTCCATCAATACGAAAATCCAAGGCATCTACCTTGGTGTCCACGTAGTTCTTAACACCGCCACTGGTAACCATATTCTGGCTAGTAGCTGTAGGGGTGTTGTCCGCACCAACTACAGATGAGATTGCAGCATCAATAACAGCTGCACTATTACTTAGTGTATATTCAGGCATTTAGCATTTCCATTTGCGGAGAGCCAACGCCTTGCGTGTTGGTCTACCTTTTTTATCTTTCATGGGTCCTTTGACCCCCGACATACGAGCGCAAAAAGACTTGCGGCGACCCGCAGCCTTGGATCCTCGTTTAACCTTACCAGTAACAGGTGCTTTTAGGTTAGCACCCTCTTTGGCTTTAAAGTAACGACGACCAGCAGCAGTCAAACCACCAGTCTTGCTTTTGTGCTCTTTTCTCACTTATTTCTTTTTTGTCTTGGCTTTAACCTTTTTGCGCTTCTTTTCCATGAACTTTTTAAATTCAGGGTCAGATGCTTTAGCAAAGACAGGTAAAAGCTTTTTTATACCTTTTTGCGATTCTTGTTTTTGTTTAGCAAATTCAGCTAAATCTTTAGAGGTGTATTCTTTAGGCATACTATTTATTCGTTTTCTAGTTGGTTAACATACTCAAGGATCTCTCCTATCGTCTGTCTCTGTTCTGGGTTAAATTCGTGGTTGTTCAGTTCCTGTATGAACTCTGGTATCCTGCTTTGCTTTAGGGTTGCGCACCCACTGCTGAATATCAGCATTGTGCTTATTGTAACGCCTAGTAGTAAGTTCTTTAACATATGCAGTACGTACCTTCAGAAACATAGTCCCAATCTTCGGGAATGCTATTAGCAACTGAACAATAACCGAGATCACTTATCCTTTGCCTTTCCGACATTGAGTGCAAGCCAGTCAATGATCTTGTAAGCCTTAGCTACAAAGCTGTCATCCGTTGGCGTAGGGGTCAGTGCAGCTACAGCAGAAGCAGCAGCTACGATAGCAGTAAGGGCAGCAACAATGCTGTCCACGTTTGATACTAGGTATGTGATGATCTCTTTCATAATATTATTTGTTTTTCAGTTCTTTAATTACCTTGATTGCCGAAGCTGTCATATAGACTAAAGTGGCAACACCCACAACTAGTCCTAGTAATTCATTGATGTGACCGAGTTCGATAGTAGCGATAAAGCCCCCTGTTCCGATTGTAGATTTGTACACGATGTCCTGCATTAGATTTAAACATTAAGGTTGTACTGGGAACTCTACTTCTCCATTTTCATCAACATTGTCAGTAAGGTCACGCAAGTCTTGGCGGTAAACAGCCCAAGCGTCACGTGCAATCTCATCAAGTGGCGAGTCAATTAACTGTGTCCAGTCGGATGCGTCGAGCAGACGGTCACGCTCTGGACGTAGGGATGCTTTTACTGCTTCTGTATTTTCAGCCCAACGCTTTGCTTTAAAAGTAATTAGGTTCCCTTCAATAAGGAACAGTGCTTCATTAGAAGATTCAACTTGCTCCGCTTGCTCGTCGGTAAGTTCTACGACTTCTCTACCTTCGGGAGTAAATTTAAATTCCACTTCCGATGTGCGAAGGACTCGTCCTTTTGGGCTAATTAATGCGTATTTCATAAATTGTTTATCCAGTTAAATTTTTGATTAAGTTGTTCTGATAACGGGCGACCTAATGTCTCGTGCCAGTCTTTGACTAGGGGTTTAATTTCTTGACGGATGATGTGGTCTCCGTAGGGAAAGCCAACGTCATACTCCTGAGTGTATTGCTCTACGTTAGAAGTATTGTGAATGAACGGGTCTTCTTCCAAATACTCCCAGACTTTGTTCATTACGTCCTGTGGATTCTCTGTTAAGTCCTCAGCGTGAACGAACATAAGCTTATCACCGAAGCGTTCCTTGGCTTCGTGCAAGCGTTCGATAGCAATTCCGATAGGTGGGCTTTGTAGCCAGCCATTTACACGCTTATCAATCGTCGTCCAGTTCTGCGGATTCTGTTGCTCGATGCCGTTGAATACTTCTGGATGCTGTCTGCGCTTCTTCTCCATACTGGACAGGATGCCTCGGATGTCCCGAACGGGGACAAGAACCTTAGCGTCCTCCCAGACTTTAAAGAGCTGGTCTAGATGACCAATCCAAGAACGGCACTTGTCTACGACCACAGGTCGGTCAGTGATACTGT
>Ga0228650_1000109_pt1 | contig 25694 bp, 25 predicted proteins | sample 62DmetaG_FD_183171 | JGI IMG/M metagenome (GOLD analysis project Ga0228650, IMG submission 183171) | Seawater microbial communities from Monterey Bay, California, United States - 62D | ecosystem: Environmental > Aquatic > Marine > Coastal | place: USA: California | collected 2016-10-28
AGATCTGGGTGGCGCTGGCAGGGCACTCATCATGGTTCATGGCTGGGGAATGGATAACCGCTGTTGGGATGGCGTGATTTTGCCGTTACTCGCGGCGGGACACCGAGTGATCACAATGGATCATCGCGGCTGTGGTCGGTCTGATCATGACTTTGCAGACGTGAGCATCGCGGCAAATGCCGCCGACATCGCCCAGCTCGTGGATCATTTGGGATTGAACGAGGTGGTCGTGAATGGATGGTCTCTGGGCGGTGCCGTTGCGACGCATGCGGCCAGTTTGTTGGGTAGTCGCTGTGCTGGGCTGATTCTCACTGCCGGCGCGAGCCCGATCTATACCCAAAAATCCGATCTCCCGATTGGCGGCATGCCGGCTGATGTGGAGGGCAACGTTGCTGCGATGAATGATGACCGAGTGAATTTTTTGACGATGCTGGCGACCGCTATTTGCGCAAAACCACCCACTGATGCAGTACTGGCTTGGATGGCATCTGCTTTTATAAATTCTAGCGCCCGCGTATCTTCGACATTGGGTGAGCTCGCGCACTTGGATCAGCGTGACATGATGATGGCGCTGGAAACACCGATTCTTTCTATTATCTGCGGGCAGGATGGTTTTGTGTCACCGGATATCTCGCGCTGGGTCGCAGAGAACCATCCACGAGCGACGGGCGTAGAGTTCCCTGATAGCGGGCATGCCCCATTTATCGAAGCACGAGAGGGTTATTTAGCGGCCCTTAATGATTTCATTAGTCACCTCTGAAGGAGGGCAACCGAATGGCGCAAAAGGTAGATTTTGGTCTGTGGTACGACTTTCGTAACCCTGAGCCATGGCAGATAGACTTTGAGCAGTTCTATGCAGAGCGTCTCGATCAAATAGAACGAGCAGAAACCATGGGTTTCGATTCGGTCTGGTTAACAGAGCACCACTTCTGCGACGACGGTTATACGCCTTCTCCGTTGGTGATCCATGCGGCGATTGCAGCACGAACTCAACGCATGCGGTTGGGCACCAATCTCATGTTGTTACCGATCGCAGATCCCGTGCGGATGGCAGAGGATGCCGCAACACTGTCACTGATTTCGGGTGGGCGATTTGATTTAGGCGTGGGTATTGGTTATCGCCAAATGGAGTTTGATCAGTTTGGCCGTAAAATTTCACACCGTCCCAGTTTGGTAGAAGAGGGCATTGAGATACTGCGTCGGGCTTGGTCTGGAGAGCCGGTAAATTTTGAGGGTAAGCGATTCACAGTTGGTGATTTCAAAATAACACCGCAGCCCAAAACAGCCCCCAAGCTTTTTCTTGGAGGGATGGCGCCACCAGCCATTGATCGTGCGGCGAGAATTGCCGACGGGTTTTTGTGTACGGGTGGTATTGGTATGGATACTTACGTTGAGTGCTTGGCGGCCAATGGTAAGTCGCCGGAGGAGGGCAACATTATCTTGGGTTGCTGGGCAATTATCGCCGAGGACCCCGAAGCGGAAGCGGCGATAGTGGGAGACCACGTGCTGTATCAATCGAATGAATATATCCGGTGGGGGGCGTTTGGTCCGCCAGATCAAACCCCATTGTTCCCAGATAGCCGCACGGCCATTGAAAATGGTTTGTATGAGCTATGGGATGCAGATATGGCGGTTGAGAAACTGAGCGGGATGATCGAGCAGTACCCACAGATCTCCGACATTCACTTCTGGGCACAATTTCCCGGCGAAAGTATCGAGACAGGCAATCGTCGTATGGCCTATATCGCAGAAAAAGTGTTGCCACGATTGCGTTGATCGCTCATTTTAGGGCGCTTGTTGCCGGCTGACTTTGGCAACCGACTGAGCCGTGGCGACGAGTGACCCGTCAGCCGACACAATGTGACCCTCAAAGAAAGCGGTGCGATGGGTCGCTTGTCTGATCCAGCCACTCACCTTCAGTGGCTGATTCCCACGGCAAATGCCTAGATATTGGGTTGAAATGTTGAGCGATGCTAAGCCGGTGATCGTCCTGTTCGTTCCGAATGCGGCATGAGACATGGCCGCATCGAGCATTGCGGTAACAAAACCGCCTTGGACAATATCGCCCGAGTGGCAGTACTCGAGGGGCACTGTGAAGACAAAAGTGGCTTTCTGTTCGTCGAGTGCAAGTTCGGTGATCTCACCCCCTAATAACCGGATGAAACCAGGGGCGTTGCGGTTCAATTCTGTAACTCGGTCAACTACATCAGTCATGTTGTGATTCCCTATGGCATCGACGGCGCGGAGTGTATCGATAAATGAGATGGAAAACCCAGAAGAACTTGCGTCGCATTGCCGGCCGCCTATCGGTAGAAGTGACCACTCGACGGCTGACAGAGGTGGCTGAGGGATGACAAGCTTGGTTGAGCTGGTTTGTGTTGCTCATTTTGTGGGCGATGGACTCAATATTCCGGCTTGGCGTATCTGTGGGGGCCAAGGCTGGTGCATTTTTGGTCGCAATGGCTCTGGTAAACAATTGCTTGACCGGTTGCTGGTGGGTGAGCTCTCCACAGAGGCCGGTTTGGTTGACCGAGGGATCGCTATCGCTGACATCGCACTCATTTCATTTGAGAGTCAGCAAGCGGTCTACGAGCACGAACGCCGATTGGCCGCCACTGATTTGCTCACGGATGATGAGTCGGGTACCCGAGTCGCAGACTTCTTGCCGTCTGACAGATTGGGCGATCCCCTGATCGATCAACTCAATCTGCGGCATCGTTTGCAGGCGTTTTACCGAGAGCTCAGTACCGGGGAGAGTCGCAAGTTGCTGGTGCTCAAAGCCTTGCTTGAGGACTCGCGGCTACTGGTTTGCGACAATCCGTTCGATGGTCTGGATCCCGGCGCCGTGGCGGCGATATCAAGCGCTTTCGAGCACGCGATTCAGCGCGGTGTCGCAGTGATATTGCTGTTGAGTAATCGGTCCGATATCCCGGCCTGGGTGACCTGTTTTGGTTATGTCGAAGACGGTGTGCTGGCGGTGCTGAACGCAGGGTCGCGAGAACAGGCATTGATTGAGCTGGGGGAGTGCGTTGCCGAAAGCTCGCAGGCGCAGCCAGGTATTCCCGATGATGCTATTGCGCTGTCACATTATGATGCACCATTTATCGCGGAGCTGGCCGGTTGTACCGTGCGCTACGGTGGGCGCCCTGTCATTCATGAACTCTCGTTCAGTATTGCGCCCCTGCAGCATACGTTAGTGACTGGGGAAAACGGGGCGGGCAAATCGACTCTGCTGGGGTTGATCACAGGTGACTGCCCGCAGTGCTTCAGCAACGACGTCACCGTCTTTGGTCATAGACGGGGGACAGGTGAGTCCGTTTGGGACATTAAGCGGCATCTTGGTTTGGTCAGCAATGACTTACATCGTCGCTATACCGTGAGGTGCGACGTGCTGGCGGCGGTGTGTTCAGGGTTCCATGACTCGATTGGGCTGTACGATCCGTTATCTGATTTCCAAACGCGGCTGGGTCGTGAGTGGTTGATGGCGGTGGGCATGGAGGCGAAAGCGTCGCTGCCGTTTCACTCCTTAAGCTATGGAGAGCAGCGCCTCGTGCTAATTGCGAGGGCGATGGTCAAGTCGCCCTTGCTGTTGGTGCTCGATGAGCCCACACAGGGACTGGATGAGGTTAATCGGGACCGCATCTTGAGTTTTCTGACGACCATCGAAACGCGACGCCACAGCACCTTGCTATTTGTGAGCCATCGGCAAGACGAGCATTTGCCGCTTTTCCGTCAGCATCTCCATTTAAAACTGACGCTTTAAACAAGCGGACAGCCCCACTCGACTGCTTCCTAAACTGAGTATGTGAGCACTGTGGCGGTGTACTTGGCCCGTCTCGATAGCGAGATTCGGATCGACCCCCTCATGACGACGCGCATTGTTCAGTTTTGGTGCTGGCGACCCTTGGGCAAGCTCCTTGGTGCTCGTTCAAACCATGGGCTGTACTGTAGTGAGCCGCGCGCCACGCTCAAAGGGATCCTGCCAGTCGATTGGGGGGCATGCCGTTTTCGCAGTCAAGATCAGATATTCAGTGACGATAGACGGGTTGCGAATGTTAAAATGACAGTGGCCGGGTGACAGTCATGCTGGCAAAAGGCTTGGGAGCCACTCAGTGATCGGTTTACCGTTTCAACAGTACCTACCCGGTGTGATGGTATCGGCTGCACTGGCCATCGCGGCCACGGTGGTGTCCTCGCGCTACGGTGCGCCCGCTATGTTAATGGGCTTGCTGTTGGGTATGGCCTGCCACTTTGTTGGCGATATCAAAAGAATGCAGTTGGGCCTAGATCTGATGGCGGGGCCCGCACTGCGCTTTGGTGTCGCGCTACTGGCTTTGCGATTGACGTTTTCAGATTTAGTGCAGTTGGGCTGGCAATCCGTATTGTTTCTGATCGCCGCAATTGGGTTGACGATTATCATGGGCGTGATCAGTGCTAGGTTACTCAAGGTCGATCGAGTCCTTGGCATATTGACCGGCGGTGCGGTAGCAATTTGTGGTGCATCGGCGGCAATGGCGATAGCGAGCGTATTACCCGAATCGGAGAATAAACAGAAACTCACCTCGTTTACGGTGATTGGCGTGGCGAGTTTCAGCACCTTCGCAATGATTTTTTATCCGGTCATCGGCAACTATCTGGGACTCGACGATCAGGCCATGGGCTTTTTTATTGGCGCGGCGATTCACGATGTGGCTCAAGTGGTGGGTGCAGGTTACAGCGTCTCCCTGGAATCGGGTGATGCTGCGACCTTAGTGAAGCTGTTCAGAGTGGCCATGCTCATGCCCGTTGTCGCGTTAATCACGGTGTGGATTACGACGTCCCATAGCGATCCAACCGTGAGCCGACGAATACCCCGAGTGCCGCTATTCTTGTTAGGTTTTTTAGTGTTGTTCACGGCAAATAGCACCGGGTGGATTCCCGTTCCAGTGAGCCAGTCGTTAGCGGGTATGGCGCCGGTATTGTTATTACTGGCAATCACGGCATTGGGAATGAAGACGTCGCTGCGCGACATCATAGAGATTGGTGTGAGACCCGTGGTGTTACTGGGGCTCGAAACGCTTTTTTTGGCGGCATTGGTGTTAATTTTTCTGGGCTTACGTTAAGACGGTGCGTTGGCGCTTGCGTCGGGACAATACTGTGAGTAGGCGCTGTGTCGAGTGAGTGCACTCTGCAGGACTGGCGACAGTGTTCAATCGAAGGTGTTGTTAATCGATGGTGTTGTTAATGGGAGGGCTACATTAAGATGCCCGGTCTGGCGTGACGCTAATGTCACACCGTCTGGTTTGATATGACGCGGGTGCCACGCGCAGATGTCTCGTGGACTGATAAGCAACCAATAGGAGACGATATGTCTTTTCAACTCTCAGATTCTGCGCTGCTGCGTAACTCCTCGTTTATCGACGGTGTTTGGCAGGAAGGCGAAGGGCACAAGTTACCCGTTGTGAATCCAGCAACGGGAGATGTGGTTGCTGAGGTGTTAACCACTGATCGCGTGGGTACCGAAAAAGCAATTGCTGCTGCCGATGTGGCGATGAGTGCTTGGAAGGCTCAGCCGGCCAAGCATCGAGCGCAGGTGTTGCGCCGTTGGTATGAGTTGATGATGACGCATCAAGAAGATCTCGCCCAAATCATGACGATTGAGCAGGGTAAAGCAATTGCCGAGAGTCGCGGTGAGGTGGCCTATGGCGCGGCGTTTATGGAGTGGTTTGGTGAGCAAGCTAAGAGAATCGATGGCGATGTGATACCGGCTCCCTCGGCAGATAAGCGTGTGATCTGTATTAAGCAACCGGTCGGTGTGGTCGCGGCGATTACGCCATGGAATTTTCCGAATGCGATGATCGCCCGCAAGGCGGCTCCAGCGCTGGCTGCGGGCTGTTCTATAGTGATCAAGCCGGCCTCGGAGACCCCGTTGTCGGCTTTGGCTATGGCCGAATTGGCGCATCGGGCAGGCGTGCCCCCTGGTGTTGTCAATGTGGTTGTGGGCGCGTCCTCGGCGATTGGGCCCGCACTAACAGACAGCCCCGTCGTGCGTAAACTCACGTTCACTGGTTCAACCGATGTGGGTCGACAATTGGAGCAAGCCTGTGCGCAGACCTTGAAGCGCACCTCAATGGAGCTGGGTGGCAATGCGCCTTTTATCGTCTTTGACGACGCTGATATTGAAGCGGCCGTGGCAGGGGCATTGGTATCAAAATATCGAAATAGCGGGCAAACCTGCGTCTGCACAAATCGAATTCTCGTGCAGGACGGAGTTTACGAGCAGTTCGTCGATCGGTTGGTGACCGCTACTGCGGCGCTCAAAATGGGCGATGGACTTGATCCTAATACTGATCAGGGGCCCCTGGTCAACGAGGGAGCGGTGGATGACGTGGAGCGATTAGTGGCGTTATCGACCGCCGCAGGGGCGACTATCGCTTTGGGCGGGGCACGGTCTGACTTGGGACCGTGCTTTTATCAGCCGACGATATTGACGGATGTGACACCGGATATGGCGGTTTTTCGCAATGAGATTTTTGGTCCAGTTGCGCCCGTTACCGTATTTCATGATGAGTCAGAGGCGATTGCACTGGCGAATGATACGGAGTTTGGATTGGCCGCTTATTTTTATACGCGTGATATCGGTCGAGTATGGCGGGTTGCGGAGGCACTCGACTACGGGATGGTGGGTCTTAACGAGGGCATTATCTCGAATGAAATGGCGCCTTTTGGCGGGGTCAAATGGTCAGGTTCTGGGCGCGAAGGGTCGAAGTACGGCATCGAAGATTATTTAGACATCAAATATATTTTGATGGGTGGGCTCGACCGCTAACGAAGACGAGTTGACCGGGAGTCGAGGCCGGTGTAATCGCCGCGACGAATTAGTGAATAACGAGACAAAGGATTATGGATTCAAGTCAGTTTCGACAAGCGCTTGGGGCGTTTGCCACGGGAATTTGTCTGGTCACTGTCAGAGATGACACGCTGGGATCTCTGGCGATGACCGTCAACTCATTCTCGTCGGTATCGCTAGAGCCGGCGCTGGTCCTCTGGAGTATTCAGAATTCTTCTGATCATTTGCAGATTTATACGGAGTGCCCCCATTTCGGCATCAGTATTTTGACGGCGGAGCAGGCCGCGTTATCGGCTCATTACGCCCAACGTGGTGGTCACTCTGCACTGGAGGAGCATTTCGTCGAGGGGCCTTCCGGTGAGCCACAGTTGATTGGTGCGCACGTCCATTTTACCTGTGCGACACATGCTGTTTATCCAGGAGGAGATCATCAGATTATTCTTGGAGAAGTGCTGGATATGACAATGCAAGACGCCTTGCCCCTCGTCTTCTATGGAGGCGGTTATAGAGGCCTCAGTTGAGGCGACTACATCCCGTTCATAAATCGGCTGTGATCAATTTTCGTGTCTTCTCGGATGGGCTTGAGCGCGGCGGCATAGGCCAGTAGTAGGGTGCTTGCATAGTGCGCTCTGGCACCAAATTCAGCCTGAAGGTCCGTGTCATTCTGCGTCGAGTCATCGTTGCAGATATCCTTGACTGATCGAGCGATCAAGTGCTCCGGCAGCCAGCATACCCGGTTGTTTTTGTAGCTACTCATTCTCAATTCAGCGATCACATAGGCGCCCCCTTCACCGGCAGATACCGCACAGGCGAGAGCCGGCTTATGCGCCAGTTCTGGCATGCCAACGCACAAAAAGAAGTTTTTGATGGCGGCGGGGGCCATGCCATGCCACTCCGGCGCGACGATGATTACCCCGTCGCTCTCGGTCAGCTGCGCACTCAATGCCTTCAATTGCTGCCATTGCGGCCCGTCATTCCAGATGTCTTCATCCCATAAGGGGAGGGGGGTGGTACCTAAGTCGCGGATCCATGTGTGAGCGCCAAATTCGGTTTCAAGGAGTGTCGACAGGAAGCGACCTACTTTTGCGCTTTGGGATGCTTTGCGATGACTCCCGGTGATGATGCCGATGTTCATGGCTTAGCGACCTAAGCGCCCAGCTCGGCAGAAAACAGCGCCAGGGTTCGTGCCTTAGCCTCAGTGGCAGCGGTTGCGTCATAGGCGTCACGCTGGTCGCAATTAAAACCGTGGTCCGCGGCATAAATGTGTACCGGTAAGTCGGGTTTTTGTGCTTGGAAGGCCGTCACCGATGCCATCGGAATATGCGCGTCGAGTTCGCCGAAGTGAAGAATGGTAGGGCAAGAGGGCGAGAGGGCGGCGTTATCGGGAATGCCACCACCGTAGTAAGCGGAAGCAGCTGATACGTTATCTAATTGGCAGCTTGATAGCCAGGTGAGCAGTCCGCCGAAGCAGTATCCGACGATGCCCACTTTGCCATGGTGCGACGCATGGCCGATAGTGGCTTGTAAGTCAGTGAGAGTCTGCGTCATGTCCAGCTGTTGAAAGGCGAGTTCGATTCCCTTGGTCATGCCAGCTTCTGAGTAGTCCAGTTGCACATCGTGTTCAAGGCGGTCGAAGATGGCTGGGGCAATGGCATAAAAGCCTTCAGCTGCATAGTCATCCACCACTGAGCGGATGTGCGAGTTGACACCAAAAACCTCTTGAATTACCACGACAGCGCCTTTGGCGTCGCCGCTGGGTATTGCTTCATAGGCGCCCAGTTCAAATCCGTCGGTACACTTGATCTTGGTTAAAGCCATGATGACGCTCCTATACACTGACATGCAGAATGATTCGACGAGCTATTGTGAACAAACTGAGTCGAATGTGAAACACTGTTTCTGCGAACCGGTTGGTTCCTTGTGGCTTGCCATCAGTGCTAGCCTGACGAGGTCTTATGTTCATCGCCGGGGTGGGGGACGAGACTCTCGCTGCTCCGCTAAACCTCCGCTGCTAAATGGGGACTGCTTCACCCGTGTCCCAATAACCGAGGATTCAACCAGATGCATCGCTTTACATCCTTAATATCTGTGCCGGATTTGGTCGCGAGGCAGTCAGATGAGAACCTCGTCATGCTTGATGCGTCTTGGTATCTGCCCACCGATGGCCGTGATCCTAGCGCTGAGTACCTCGCCCGTCACATCCCTGGTGCCCATTTTTTTGACATTGATGCCGTTTCTGACAAAACCAACTCGTGCCCCCATATGTTGCCGACTGGGTCGATCTTTTCCGAGCAGATGCGAGCATTCGGCATTGGCGCCGATACGGAAGTGGTGATCTATGACAGCAAGGGCGTGTTTTCTGCACCGCGAGCGTGGTGGATGTTTCGTGTCTTCGGGCACCGGTCGGTCAAAGTCTTGAATGGCGGGTTACCAGCCTGGCTCGCCGCAGAGCGGTCGACAACAGCCGCAAAAAGCCCAGTTGCGGTGCCTGCCAAGCCCTTCTCAGCGCAGTATTGCCGGGAGTGGGTGGCAGATAAGAATGATGTCGCTATGCATCTAGCCCAAAATTCTGCGAGGGTCCTGGACGCTCGCTCGGCGTCACGGTTTGCCGGTGCGGAGGCCGAACCTAGGCCTGGGGTCCGACCGGGCCATATGCCCGGTGCTCGTAACCTTCATTACGCCAAAATGACGACGGGTGAGCCAGCCGTACTGGCGCCTGAAGGGGACCTGAGGGCGCTCTTTGATGCAGTGGGTATCGACCACTCAACGCCGGTAGTCACCACCTGTGGATCAGGGATTTCTGCATGTTTGCTGGCGCTGGCGTTGACTGAGGTGCACCCCGGACCCGTTGCGGTTTATGACGGGTCATGGGCTGAATGGGGCGCAGATCCCAATTGTCCAGTAGAGAGGGCGTGATCGTTGCCTCAGTGTCTGCTATCTTCACGCGCGATAGCAATGACTGACACCCTATGACGCATCTGTATTTAATCGGAAACTGGAAAATGAACGGCAGCCGCGAGGCGATCGCTCAGTTTGCTGAGCAGTGGGCTGTTCCGATGTCAGAGGCTTTGCAGGTCGCCGTCGCCGTGCCACATCCCTATTTGCAGCTCCTGGCAGAGTCGCTGCCCCAATTGGGTTTGGCGGCGCAGGATTGTGCACCAGAGGCAAAAGGCGCGCACACCGGCCAGGTGTCGGCCGGCATGCTGGTCGATTGGGGCTGTCAGTTCGTCATTATCGGACATTCAGAGCGCCGATCCGATCAAGGGGAGACCGATGCGCTCATTGCGGAAAAAGTGCATGCCGCGCAGCGGGCTGGTCTAAAAGCTGTGCTGTGTGTGGGGGAGAGTCACGCCGCCCGCGAGGCGGGAGAGCACAAAACGATTGTGACGAGTCAGCTCCAAGCCGCCCTCGCTGGTGTGGATGCAACGCGTCTATTGGTAGCGTATGAGCCAATCTGGGCGATTGGAACCGGTCTGACGGCGTCGACCGCACAGGTCGAGGAAATGCATGCCGTGATCAAGGGCGAGCTCGCATCGCACTTTGGTAACAAAACAGGGGTGCCGGTGTTATACGGTGGTAGCGTGACTGCTGATAACGCTCGGTCACTGTTTGACTGTGCCGGCGTCGACGGCGCACTAGTGGGCGGTGCCTCTCTGAGTGCCGCGTCGTTTTCAGAAATCACTCAGGCCGGTTTGGCCCAATTACAGGCTTGATATGAGTATTGATCCCAACACCCCCGTCCTGCTGGGCGCCGGGCAGGCAACAGAGCATTTAGATGATCAATTTGTAGGCCTGACGCCACAGCAACTGGGGGCCAGAGCCTGTCAGGCCGCACTGGCGGACACTGGGGCTCAAGAGACGCTCGCGACGCTGGTAGACCGGTTGGCCTGTGTCAGGCTGTTCGTCGACTCCGTGCCGGAGGCAATGGCGCCAGTGATTGCTCCGTTTGGACGCAGCACGAGCCCGCCACTGTCGATTATTCAGCAATTGGGTTTGCCCAATGCGTCTGCCATTTACTCTCGCTCCTGCGGTGACGAGCCACAGAGGCTGGTCTTCGAGTTGGGGAACGCGATCAGAGACGGTGAGATTCGGGCAGCGGTCATTTGCGGCACTGAGGCGATTGCGACGTCACGCCATTTACAACGCATGGGTCAGACGGTGAGTTGGGATGAAGATCCAGTGGGCCATACGGATGATCGAGGAGCGGTGATGGACCTGCTCTTTGACACTGAATTGAATCGTCACGGTGCTTTTGCGCCGGTCGATATTTATCCACTGCAGGAACAGGCTCGACGCGGTGAGCTGGGTATGGATAAGCCGGCCTACCGGGAGCAATTAGCGGGGTTAATGTCTCGTTTTGCTGAGGTTGCTGCGCGTAATCCTTATGCGATGTTTGAGGCGCCAACCACGCTCGAAGCCATCCGTGACGAATCGCAAAAAAATCGGATGATCAGCGATCCGCACCTAAAATCGATGGTGGCCAAAGATGGGGTCAATCAAGCTGCTGCGCTGGTGATGACCCGATACGAAACAGCCGCGTCGCTGGGTGTGGCGGATAGAGCTATTTTTCTCCATGGTCACGCCACGGGGTCGGAGCCAGCGGTACTCAATCGTCCATCACTCGCTCAGGCTGAGTCGATGACAGCGGCTTATCATGGGGCGCTGCGCAATGCCGGCATTGGAGCCGAGCAGCTGGGTGCGATGGATTTATACTCCTGCTTTCCAATTGCGGTATGGTGCGCGATGGATGCGCTGGGCATCTCGCTGGATGATCCACGCCCTTTAACCTTGACCGGTGGCCTGTCTTTTTTTGGCGGTCCCGGCAATAATTATTCGACCCACGGTATCGCCGAAATGGTGCACTGGCTGCGAGCGAAGTCCGAGGCAAGTTATGGGCTTGTTGGGGCGAATGGTGGATACCTTTCGAAGCATGCAGTGGGTATTTACGCCAATGTGAGTAGCCCTTTTCCGGAGCGGGTTAGCGAGCCGGACTTTCCAACGTTTGTCGATACCATTGAAAAGCCGACGGGCCTCGGGCGGATAGAAAGCTACACCGTTCAGCAAAAAGGCGGCACCACCCGCGCCATCGTGGTGGGCCGGCAGTTGTCTGATGACCGTCGCTGGGTCGGTGTTGCTGATCCCACCGATGACGCTTTACTGAGTTGGTTCAGGGATGGAGATCCCATGGGGGCACATGTCACTGTCAGTGCTGAAGACCGCAATATTGTCCGTCGATTGACGGATGCCTAAGACTAAAATCATATCGTTAGAGGAGTGAAGTAATGGATGTAAATGGGAAAGTGGCTGTCGTAACCGGTGGCGCGTCAGGTATTGGTCAGGCGGTAGCACGGCGCATTGCCGGTGCGGGCGGCAAAGTGGTGATCTTTGACCTAAATGAGGAAGCCGGCAATGCAATGGTCGCCGAATTGGGCGCGGATCATTGTGTTTTTGCCAACGTTAACGTGGTGGAAGAGGCCTCGGTCAAAAGTGGGATTGAGGCGGCGGTCGCGGGTTTTGGCGCCATTCACGTTTGCGTCAACTGCGCGGGCATTGGTAACGCGGCTAAGACGTTAGGAAAAGACGGTCCGTTCCCCCTCGATTTATGGAACAAAGTCATCTCTATTAACCTGACGGGCAGCTTCAATGTGCTGCGCCTCTGTGCCGAAGTCATGGCGAAGAATGACCCTGTGACAGACGATGGTGGGCGTGGCGTGATTATCAATACGGCCTCGATTGCTGCCTATGAGGGACAGATGGGCCAAGCTGCTTATAGTGCGAGCAAAGGCGGCATCGTCGGCATGACGTTGCCCATTGCGCGAGACCTCTCTTCATTGGGTATCCGCGTGAACACCATTGTTCCAGGCTTAATTAACACGCCGCTGTTTAATGGCCTGACTCCCGAATTTGTCGAATCGCTGTCCCAGTCTGTGCTGTATCCAAAGCGACTGGGCCGGCCCGAGGAGATCGCGCAGCTAGCGGCGGCGATTATTGATAACGATTACATCAACGGTGAATGCATTCGAATGGATGGCGGGATCCGGATGCAGCCACGTTAAAGGAGAGCAACCATGACTGAAGAAGCAACCGTATTGACCGAAGCGGCAGACGGCGTCCTCGTGATTACCATTAATCGACCTGCAGCCAAAAACGCAGTGAATCGATCGGTTTCTGAGGGCATAGCCGCCGCGCTGGATAGACTAGATGCCGACGACGCACTGCGAGTGGGGGTGCTCACCGGTGCCGGCGGTACTTTTTGCGCGGGTATGGATCTGAAGGCTTTTGTTTCTGGGGAGTTTCCGCAGATTGAGGGTCGCGGGTTCGGTGGCATGACTGAGCGGTCAGCGGACAAGCCGTTGATCGCCGCGGTCGAGGGCTACGCGTTGGCCGGCGGCTGCGAGTTGGCGATTGCCTGTGATTTAATCGTTGCCGCAGAATCAGCCAAGTTTGGCATCCCTGAGGTGAAGCGAGGCTTGGTGGCAGCGGCAGGAGGTCTGGTCCGTTTGCCGTCACAAATTCCTTACCGAGTCGCAATGGAGTTGGCTTTGACCGGCGAATTCATGGACGCGGAGCGCGCGATGGCGATGGGCTTGATCAATCACATCACGCCTCAAGGCGATGCGTTGGCAACCGCCAAAGCGTTGGCCCAACGGATTGCCGAGAACGGTCCTATGGCGGTTAAAGTCAGCAAGGCGATTATTAAGGCGTCCCGCGACTGGAGCGATGATGAGGCGTTCGCTAAGCAAAGCGACTTTACCCAATCGGTTTTCAGCAGTGAAGATGCCATCGAAGGTGCTACTGCCTTTGCCGAGAAGCGAAAGCCCGAATGGAAGGGACGCTAACAACGCACCGCTCTGGCCGGCGATAACGTGACGTGATGCAGGAACGGGTGAGGAGGATGGCGTGAACGACGATTTCAGTGTGATTCGAAAGCTACTGTCGCAGGATCTAATGCAGGTCTATGTGCGCTTGTTTTTGTTGCTAGCGATTGTTTGGTTTTGTGTTGAGACCTTCGCACCTTTTTTACCTTTGTTGCTGTGGTCTGTGATCCTTGCGGTGTCGCTGTATCCGCTGAACGCGTGGCTCGCCGCTCGTTTGCGTTTGAGCGAGGGCAAAGCGGCGATTGTCTTTGTTTTGTGTGGCTTTCTCATCATCGGGGTCCCGTTAGTGACATTAGGGATTTCCCTCGCGGATCATGCTGATGAGTGGGCGTTGCTGCTCACCGACCAGCAATTTACGGTGCCAGTGGCGGACCCGGCTGTGGCCGAGTGGCCGGTGATCGGTCCCGCCTTGTTTGAGGTATGGGATCGGGCTCATGAAGACCTTGTCTCTGCTGTAAAGCAGATGCAGCCGCAGCTCATTGCAGGTGGCAAAGTGGTGTTCGGTGCCGTTGCCAACACGGTACTGACATTGTTGCTGTTCCTGGTGGCGTTAGTGCTTGCCGGTTTTATGATGGGTAACGCGAGCCAAGGGGAGCATCAGATGCGTCGTGTGTTGGGGACGATTGCCGACCACGAACGCGGTGAGGAGCTTCACGCGCTGGTAGTTGCAACGGTGCGCTCTGTGTCGAACGGCGTGGTAGGGGTGGCGTTCCTGCAAGCTTTGGCCTTGGGGATCGGTTTTTTAGCCTTAGACATCCCTGGGGCGAGTGTGCTCGCATTCGCGGTTTTGCTGATAGGCGTGGTGCAATTGCCGGGGTCTCTTGTGGTGATCCCCGTGATCGCGTGGCTATGGTTGGCAGGCGACGGGTCGTTAGCCAGCAATGTGGTGGGTAGTGTTTATTTATTCTTGGCGGGCATGGCGGATAATGTGTTGAAGCCTATCCTGCTCGGCCGCGGTGTCGAGACGCCTATGCCGATTGTATTGGTCGGGGCGTTAGGGGGGCTGGCGGCCGAGGGGTTAATCGGCCTTTTCGTCGGCGCTGTCATGTTGTCGGTGGGTTACAAGCTTCTGATGGCATGGGTCGAGCACAGTGTGGCGGAGCACGAGGGGCGTGAAACATGAGGCGCTTCGCACGGCAGGGCGTCTTCGTTGTGATCTAGCGAGGCGGCTTAAATGTCTGGCCGGTTGGGCTGGTCTGACTGATACGGTAGAGCGTACCAACTTCTCTATGATCCCGTGACTCTCAGTGGCTACCACCTTATGAAGACGTTTTTGCTCGGCCCATTGGTTTATGGCCTCGTAGCGGGGGTTCTACTGTCCTGCTCGGCTCAGGACCACCCCGCTGTATCAGATGGTGCAGCTTCGGACCCTACGATACGCACCACGAGTGGCACAGTGTCTGCCACGGTGGGCCCTGAGGGCGCCCACGTGTTCCGTGATATCCCGTTTGCATTGCCGCCTAACGGTGATCGGCGCTGGCAAGCGCCGGTCGAGTTTGAGCGCGCCGATGCCGTCGTTGAGCCATTCGCCGAGCCGGTGATGTGTCCCCAGCCGCAGAGCCAGGCTTCAGGTCAGAACGAGGGTAAGGACGATTATCTCGGCAGCGAGGACTGTCTGTACCTCGATATCTATGCGCCCGGTGGCCAAAAAGAGTCAGAGCGCTGGCCCGTCATGGTCTGGGTGCATGGTGGCAGCAACCTGACGGGGCATAAGGGAACTTATGATTTTGCCCGGCTGGCCGCGAGGCAGCAGGTTGTGGTGGTGGTCATCAACTACCGCCTCGGTCCGTTGGGATGGTTTAGTCATCCGGCACTCAATGGACCACAGCTCGATGCCCCCGCGCTCGCCAATTTTGGCACGCTGGATATTATTGAGGCGTTACGCTGGACTCAGCGCAACATCACTGGCTTTGGTGGAGATGCAGGGAATGTAACGCTATTCGGCGAGAGTGCCGGAGGGCGCAACGTATTCAGCTTATTGGCCTCCCCGATGGCTGATGGGTTGTTCCACCGTGCGATTGCCCAGTCTGGGCACGTGCGGAGTGTCACGCGTTCGCAGGCGTACAACGCTCAGCGCCAGTATCCTAGAGTGTCGAGGGGCGGCTGGGAGGTGGTCGAGGCGCTTGGGCTAGATAACGAGACGGTGAGCGCTGAAACCCTCCGTAGTGTGAGTGCGCCAGCGTTATTGAAATCGTATTTCGAATTGAGTGAGGGCCATATCCAGCCAGCGGTCATCGCCGATGGCGTGGTGATTCCCGAGGTGGGGTTGCAGGCGGCGCTCGCTGAGCCACGATACGCTAAAAATATACCCGTCATGGCGGGCACTAACCGAGATGAGATTACGCTTTGGATCGGTTTAAATCGTTATTTTATCGATGTCAGCTATCCTTTTTCTAAGCTACTTCCGGCAAAGTTACGTGTCAAAGCCCCCGCGTTGTACGAGTTTTGGGCGGACATGAGATCACGTGGATGGAAGTTGAGCGCGGTGGATGTACCCCTCAGTGCCATGCAATCGGCCGGATACACGGAGCTCTATGCTTATCGTTACGACTGGGATGAGCAGGCTGATAACTATCTGGTGCCGTTTTCTACCATTTTAGGGGCGACTCACGCGAGTGAGATTGCGTTCATCATGGGGGCCCCTATGTTCGGAGAGATTGGTGACTATATGTATCCCGATACTGAATCAGCTCGAAAGATGACCGAGGTGATGATGTCAGCCTGGGGCAGTTTCGCCAGAGAGGGTGCGCCGCGTCTACCGAATGAAATTGATTGGCCCCGCTATAAGGCGTCTCAGCCGGCATTCATGACGCTTGATAGCGGCGATGCTTTGGCGTTGAGTGACGACGTGCCGCCATTAGCCACGCTTCTTGATCAAGTGGGCAGCAGTCAGGTGGTGTCAGAGCTCGAGCGGTGCTTGTTGGTCTGGGAACTGCTGACCGCGGTGGGCACGCCCGACTATGATGCCTATTCGACATGGAAGTCGGGGCGCTGTGCTGCTATCGACGCGCCACAGGAGCAGCGTCTGATCCGCGAGGCACTAGAGGCGGAATATGGCAGCGTGTACTACCCAGAGTAGCGCTCATGGCAGTGAGTAATCCCCGTCACTTGTCGGAGACTTACGTCATTGCCATTGCGGGTGGGTCGGGCAGTGGCAAGTCGACCTTAGCCGATGCATTAGTATCTGAGATAGGCTCGTCATTTGCCACAGTGTTGACGGTTGACGCGTACTATCATGACCTCGCACATCTCTCATTGACGGCGCGTGAGCAGACCAACTTCGACCATCCTGACGCACTAGACTTAGCACTGTTTGAACAGCACGTGTTGGCTTTGAAACGTGGTCAGACGATACAGCAGCCTTGTTATGATTTTGAAACGCATTGTCGTCAGGCGCAGACTGTAGAAATGATCCCCCGCAAATGGATCGTGGTGGAAGGCATCTTAGTCACCGCCACCGCATCATTGCGAGACTTGTACGACCGAGTGATTTACGTGGAAGCAGACAACACATTACGCTGGCAACGGCGTTTGCAGCGAGATCAGAGAGATCGGGGCCGCGACGAAGCATCGATTGCGCGATTTTGGGCTCGAGCGGAGGAGACGTTTATGACCCAAGGATCGATGGCCAGTCAGTATGCTGATCTGATCCTTTCTGGTGAGCAAGCCTTGGACGTCAATGTGCGACGCATTATGAATGTCATCTGGGAAGGTGGCCTTAACAGCCCCCAATGAACTCTCTTATCGAGGATTCTTTATGCTCAAAACAAGATTACTAATCGTTGCCTCAATTCTGGCAGTGGCTATTCTGTTGGCTGGGTGGATCACCCGGGACGGCGAACTAATCACACCAGAGGGTACTGGCACGGTAACGCTCGATGCCGGCGAATTTGAAGCTTATCCACTACCCGAATACGTCACCGAGGTGCTTACCGAGGATTACAAGAGTTATCTGGTTGAAGTGGAGCTCGGTATCAAGGTTCATGTGTTGGAGGTCGGCACTGGATATCCAGTCTACCTGCAGCATGGTAACCCGACTTCTGGCCTCCTCTATCGAAAGGTCGCGGCCACATTACCGACTGAACGGATACGGGTCATCATGCCAACGATGGTCGGCCTGGGTTTCTCCAGCAAAATCCCGGTGGGCGAGCATAAACTCGGGAACCATGTCCGTTGGATGAACAGTGTTCTTGACCAGCTCGAGCTCACCGAACTGGTTTATGTCGGTCAGGATTGGGGTGGCCCTGTCGGTATGGGTGCGCTGGCCATGTCACCGGGCCTGTTGAAGGGCGCTGTATTAATGAATACCGCATTCACCGCGCCGACCGAAAAAGCTAATCTGTCGAGGGCACATGCCGCCGTTAAGTCGCCCGTGATTGGTGAGCTGATAATGGAGGTATTTACCACGGTTTTTGATCAGCTCCATAGGGCGCAGGGTGACTCAGACTCAATGAATGAATCAGTCAAATCCCTCTACGCCAGGCCCGTCCTCGACAGTGGTAACGCCAAGGCGCCAGTTGCACTCATGAGGATGGTAACGGACGGACCAGATCACCCCAGCGCGCCAGCCATGCGGGTCATCGAAGCCTATGTTGACACGCTCGATATTCCCGCCGAGATAGTTTGGGGCAACAGTGACCCGATATTGGGGCGAGCGCTACCTGTGATGAAGCGGAGTTTCCCAAACGCCCCGGTAACTGAAACTCAAGCAGGCCACTTCCTGCAGGAAGAAGTCCCTGAGGTTATCGCTGAGGCCATTGTCCGCGTTGTCGATCACCTTGAGATTGCGACGCCTACTGTTTCCGAATAGAGGCCTAACCCGCGTCATTGCCTATGGGGCATGTTTCCAGTGGATCCTGCGCTCAGTAAGCCGTTCCAAATAATGCTGCCGATCACCGTCCTACCTCTAATGACGAGGATGCCTCATTTACTGGTTAGACTGCTCCCGCTGCTTGGCCACCCATTCAAAGTGGCGCGATAACATGGCGTCTTGGGTGAGCGCTTCCACAGTGCAGTAATCGCGAGCGAGTGTCATCTCATCATATTGTCGGTGAATGCCGCGGTGACAGAGGCGGCAAATGTGGATGCCGCCTTGTAGAGTTTGTTTGGTGAAGTGACGCTTAAAATGGGCGCGACGATGGACCTTTTTAGGGATCAGATGATGGAAGGTCAGCGGGACACGACGATGACAGCACGCACATTCCCCGCTCATGAGTCGCTTTATTAGCTGCTGGGGTCGGGGAGCGCCGCCTTGATCGCGACCGTTAACTCCTCGCTATTGGGGGCGACACCGCTACCGAAATGCCCAACGACCTCACCGGTTGGTGAAACTAGGTACTTGTTGAAATTCCATTTTGGGTAACCCGCGGCTTCTCCCAAACCCTTGAAGACTGGGTTGGCATCACTGCCCCGCACCGCCGTGGTCGCCATCACAGGGAAGCTGACGTCATACTTCTCAAAGCAAATTTCTGCAGCATCGCCCTCGTCATTGTCTTCTTGAAAAAAATCGTCACTCGAAAAACCCAATACGACCAATCCGCGCTCGCGGTAGTCCTGATGTACTTGCTCTAGACCCTCGAACTGGGGAGTGTAACCACAGTAACTGGCCGTATTCACAATGAGTAACGCTTTGCCCTCATAAGCGTCACAGAATTGAACCGAGTCTTTTGACGCAAGCTTGCGCATAGAGTGGTCTAAGAACTCCGGGCAAGCAGCGGAGACCAGTGGCAATGAGGTGAGTATTGTTGCTGTCAGCAGCTTCTTCATAGTCATGCAATCCTGTTTTGATTGCTGGGTATACGCGGGCAAACGTGCACTAGATGAGCGCTATTTTAGCGGGCTAGTATCGGCAGGGCGCTCGTTAATACGATCGTTAACAAAAGTAGCGATTTGTTGTCGTGTCCACGCGGGATGACAGGGGTGGGATGCGACATGAGAGCCCCAATTTCCTTTGTCACGAATACAAGGATCGCTGGCGGCAATGTAAGGCACTTTTTTCAGCTGCACCTGTGGGTTCAGGTCCGCCAGGGACTCAGCGAAGTGGGAGCGCGTGACGGGATCGTCCCAATCCTGCAGCAGTAGGATAGGTTGCTGCAAGGCGGTTGCGTGCGTCAGCGGGCTGTGAGGTCCGGAGGGGAGGTCGTATTGCCAGATCGCGGCCTGGGCTGCGAGTACGAACAGCGGCGCCGGCAGACCGGTGGTGACCTTTGCGCCTTGCACCAAGCTATCGAGTATGCCTAATTGCGGATCCAATAGGATCGTGCCTGTCACTTGTAAGCCCTGATGAAGCGCGCGGATCACTGTGCTGCCTCCCATGGAGGCGCCGAGTACGAATCGAGGGAGTGCGATGGGCTGCGTGCTATCAAGCCACTGTGCTGCTGCGAACACGTCAGCCCACTCTGTGGCACCCATATGCAATCGAGCATCGGTAATGGGCGAGTTACCGTGGTTCCGTAGATCCATGGCGATGACTGAAATGCCGAGTTCGTTTAACGTGGCGTAAAAGTCTAGAGAGCCAATATAGGCGGAGATGCGATTGGAGCCGGCACCATGAACAAATATTAATTCGGCTATGGGCTTCTTCGCCGGTATCCACCAACCCGCCAAGGTGACGCCGTCGCTATCGATCTCAATGTCGTCAAATTCAAGGCCGCGGCTGCCTGGGTCTTGATCGACCGCGTAAGAGTTGACGGCCACGAAGACGGCCGGTGCGACGGTAACCGAAACCAGCGCCCACAGGCTAAACAGTGCCGCCGCGGACCAAAAAGTGAGGCGTATCAGTGTGCTGCGGATTTTTTTCATGCTGGGGTTAGGCTGACAGGAGCCGGCGAAGCCATCCGTCTTTGTGTCTTTCTTGTTCGCGCAGCACCAGCAAATCGCGAATCTCACGATCGATGGCTTTGGCAAATTGACGACGAAGTGTGCTCAGCTGCCGCATTGTGAGTGTCTTGCCCTGGTGCTGGCTCAGAGAGATTGGCTTTCCAATCGCGAAGTAAGTCGTCTTAGGTTTGGGTAGTGGACCCCCGAGCATGCCTGCGGGAAGGGGAGGCACCAGATCTTCTCGTAAATCAGATGGCAGCACGCCTGCCCTTATCAGCGCTTGCACGGGTGCAGACTGGTAGACCTCGGCTGCCGATAGGGCTTGGTTGTAGTACTCATCTGGACCGACAGAGGCGATGGGCACCACGGTATAGCCTGCCTCGGCGGCAAGCCTGACAAAGCCGTAGCGTTCTTTCCATTGCAGCTGATAGAGGGCTTCAGGTGGTTTGACTGACTCGTAGGCGCCCCCAGGGTAGAGCAGCAGATCCGTCCCTTGGGACATCAGTCTCTGCACGATGGGCGCTTGACCTGAGACGGCGCCCATTGCATGGGCGAGTGACGCGTAGTGTGGATTAGCGAAGAGACTCTTATCGCCGAGCCCTTTTACGTAGCGACCGTGGTCGTAATATAAGAAGGTGTGAAAAACGAACGCGTCCAGCGCCATGAAGGCATGATTGCCGATAAGTAGCACAGGGCCTGTCGGGAGATTGTCGAGACCGACAAATCGTGGTTTGAACCAGGCTCTCGCCAGTGCCGCCGCAGCCGCTACCTGCGGCTTGACCGGCATGCCGAATTGAGAGACATATTCAACGTAGGCATCTGGGTCGTCTATTGGGCTGGGTGCTGGGCGAACCATAGTGCGAGCTCTTACGCAGTGATAAGTCTGGAGAGCTTAGCAAAACTTCGGTTATATTGATGTGGCACTTTTTGTGCGCCTCCATGACTGACTAAGTTCTTATTTATGCAGACATCACCGCTGAAGCACTGGGCTCTACTGGGCTATCTGGTCCTGGTCTGGGGATTTGCCTTTGCCCTGATTGCCGTTGCGTTGGACTCGTTGCATCCGACGTTTATTGTCTGGTGTCGACTGTGGATGGGCGCCGTAGTCATGTGGGGTGTTTGGCGCTGGAAAGGGGGATCATGGCCTTTGGGGGTCGTCTGGTGGCCCCGGCTGGTCTTGTTGAGTGTGGCCGGCAACATCATTCCCTTTTCGCTGATTGCCTGGGCAGAGTTATCGGTGCCGTCTGCTGAGGTCGGTATTTTGATGGCGTTGATGCCGATCGCGACGCTCTTATTGGCGCACTGGTTATTAGAACATGAGCCGCTAACCTGGCTTCGTTTCTGTGGCGTTTTGATGGGATTTGCGGGAGTGGGTTTATTGGTCGGCGAAGATCTTTTTCAAAGTGGCACGCAGGGCCAATTGCCGGGTCAACTGGCGACCCTTTTGGCCACTTTAAGCTATGCGTTCAATGGTGTGTACGCGAAACGCATACCCGACGCCGATCCGGTGGCGTTGTCCTTAGGTACTTTGGCCGTGGGTGGCTTGATACTGGCGATTCCGGCTTGCCTGCTGCAAAGCGCTGGCGCAGGATTCGCGTTTACTGCTGAGGCTGTCAGTGTGCTCTTCATCCTCGGTGTGATGGGAACGGGACTCGCCACATGGGCCTTTTTCGTCGTCGTCAGTGAGCGTGGCCCGGGTTTTCTATCGACCATTAACTATATGATCCCAGCAGTCGCGTTTTTAGCGGGCACCGTGTTTTTATCTGAACCTTGGGGTTGGCAACATCTCGTTGCGCTGTTGCTGATTTTGGTAGGGGTATGGCTCATTCAAGTACGGAATGCTGGGGCAGATCATGCTCAGGACAACCCCAGCTAAGCCAGGTCAAAGCGTTTCCTGAGAAAGCGGGCCACGCCATCTTCGTCATGATGTCCAATGACCTCGTCTGCGACTTGAATGAGCAGGGGGTCGGCGTTTGCGGTGGCGTAAGACTCCGTAGCGCACTCAAACATGCTGAAATCGTTATCACCGTCACCAAAAGCAATGACATGCTCTACCGAAAGTTCTGATCTTAAATGTTTGATTCCATTACCCTTACTGCCCATGCTGTGGTGAATATCTAGCCAGTGCAGGTCTCTTTCTTCTACTGCCGTTCCCGCATACGCCACAAGGTGAGGTTCATCGGCAATGCTGCTCCGCACGCGGTCGACCGCTTGAGCGCCACCCAAAGAAAATAGATTTATCACGCTGACGTCGTCGGGCATGGCCGTGAGTGGCTCTAAGGGAAGATGCCGCTCTTCTTCGAACAGGTCGGCTAATTTTTGTTCGCTGCTACTTTTTAACGGGCCATGGTAAAGGGCATGTTGCTGCTTGGCGTTAAGTGTAAAAACAAAGGGCGTTAAGTCACTCAGGGTAAAGGCCGCCAAGACATGCCAAACCTCCTGAGGAGTGAGGAGGTGATGATGGCTGTAGCGGCACTCATCTGGGGACCAAATAATGGCCCCATTCTTTAAAATCATCGGTAACACAAAGTGATGGTCTTTGAGCGGGGCCGCCGCCGCTTGCAAGGTCCGTCCGGTCGCCACGGTATAAGCAATACCGCGCGAGCGCATCATCGCCAGGGTATCTGCCGTGTAGGCTGAAATTTCTGACTGCTTGTTAAGTAATGTCCCGTCGAGATCAAATACAACTAAGGTCACGTATGTTCTCCCTGCGGGACGTGTCGATGTGGCTGGCGATCAGTGTTCAGTCACCACCAAGTCAGCCACCAGCGAAGCGCGAATCTCTGCCGCCACCTCATGATGTTCAACCGGATAACCCGGGTGATCGATTCCAGCAAACAGCGGTGCGCCATCTTTCAATGCGTTGATTTGTTCAGGCGTTATTTCAAACCGGAGAAAGTGGACAGACGACGTCTTATCGGCTGTGGTTCTATCGAGATCCTCATCGGCAATGGGCACAATGCGGTCAAGCTCGCCGACCTGCAGCCACACTTGATCTTCTATGCCGATCATCTGTCCCAACCGGATAGCCCGCTGCTCCGGGTCCGGTATTTCGATCATAAAAGTGGCTTTCCAGTTGTGGCCATCGGGAATCAACGGGTTATAGGCACTGAGCTCCTCCTCGATCCCTGCTGGCTCGAAGACCCGCTCGATACGCAACATTTCTTGAATCTGATAGCGAATGGTCGTGGCGTCTTCGAAGTATAGTCGCGCGTGATCTCCCAAGGGGAGTTGGCGCGTTTTCTTATGCGCCATCACTTCTGCCCGAAAGTCGGCCCGACGTGCGGCATATTCTTCCAGACTCCAAAGATCCTCTCTTGTCAGCTGCGTCATAATCATTTCCTCACTTGTCGAACAGTCGTGTGATCACCACTGTAGCGGATTAAAGCCCATACGCCTCGCGGAGCAGGGTCATAGGATGTTCTGCCTTTTGAACGTTCTCCGCCAAGTTGGCGATGTGCTCGCCCGCCATGGGGCAATCGCTGATAAATCGATCGGGTGCCTGTGCGTCAATTTTCCGTACGGTTGGCCGCGCAATTTTGACAGACTTATCGCGAGTTTCTTTTTTCACCGCATAGGTCCCATCATGCCCAGAGCACCGCTCGTAGGGTGTAACTTCACTGTCATTGACCAAATTCAACACATCTCGTGTTTTTAGTCCGATGTTTTGAACGCGTTGGTGACAAGCGACTTGGTAGGCGACATCCCCTAGCGTCGATGAAAAGTTGGTATTCAGTGCCTCGCCCTTGTGGCGAAGCCACAAATACTCAAAGGGATCAAAAAATGCTTTTTGTACCTTCAGGACGTCGGGGTCATCGGGGTACATCAATGGTAATTCCTGCTTGTACATCAGCACGCAGGAGGGGATGGGAGCCGTTAAGTCGTAGCCCTCATCCACTAATTTGGCGAGCACGGGGATGTTCGCCTCCTTCAGCGCGGCGACGCTATCGAGGTCGCCCAGTTCCAGCTTCGGCATGCCGCAGCACTTTTCTTTAGGCACAATATCGATGTGGATGCCGTTGTGCTGAAACACTTTCACAAAATCCTCGCCGATGGCGGGGCTGTTGTAATTGCCGTAGCACGTGGCATAAAGCGCGACCTTGCCGGTTGTTTCCCCGACGGCTTGTGCCGGTAGGTTTGTCAGAAGCGGCTTCACTCGCTTTCGCAGGGTCTTGCTGTGAAGCTTAGGGAGCGGGGCTTCATGATGAATATCCAGCGTCGCGGATAAGGCTTTTCGGAACAAACTGCTGTTGTTGAGCGCGTTGACCGTAATGTCGACCAGCGGTATCGACGTGGATGACAGCAAACGGTCCGTGCTCGTCAAGGTTTTATCGCGCACCGAGGCGCCATCTTCTTTAAAGCGCTGCGCCTTGGCTCTGAGCATTAAGTGAGGAAAGTCCACATTGAACTCGTGAGGGGGCACGTAAGGACACTTGGTCAGGTAACACAGATCACAGAGATAGCACTGATCCGCCACTTTGCCAAAGTCTGCTTTATCCACACCGTCGACTTCGAGGGTTTCTGACTCGTCAATTAAATCAAAAAGAGTAGGAAAGGCGTCGCAGAGACTGACGCAGCGGCGGCAACCATGGCAGACATCAAAGACGCGCTCGAGTTCGTCGTTCAGCGAATCTTTATCCCAAAATGCCTCACTCTTCCACGCTATTGGGTGCCGAGTGGGGGCATCGACGCTACCTTCTCTCATCAGTATTTCTCTCTCTGTGCCAGTGGCGGTGAACGGTGCCGGCTGGCGGGTGCTTATCGGATAGCAGATGGTGTTACAAAAAACTTTAGTGCAACGGGGTACCCAAAAATAAGGGGAGCCGCGCGGGCTCCCCTGATCTAACCTCTTCCCCGATTGCTCGGAGATGACTAGTCGTCGAGGTTATCCAGCGCTTTCTGAAAGCGATTAGCATGGCTCCGCTCGGCCTTGGCCAGCGTCTCAAACCAATCCGCAATCTCGTCAAAGCCCTCGTCACGTGCTGACTTAGCCATACCTGGGTACATGTCGGTGTACTCATGCGTCTCGCCTGCAATAGACGCTTCGAGGTTTTTCTTGGTGTCGCCCATGGGTAACCCGGTTGCTGGGTCGCCCACCTCTTCGAGATACTCTAAATGTCCGTGAGCATGCCCTGTCTCGCCTTCTGCAGTTGAACGGAAAACCGCCG
>Ga0228650_1000112_pt1 | contig 25423 bp, 23 predicted proteins | sample 62DmetaG_FD_183171 | JGI IMG/M metagenome (GOLD analysis project Ga0228650, IMG submission 183171) | Seawater microbial communities from Monterey Bay, California, United States - 62D | ecosystem: Environmental > Aquatic > Marine > Coastal | place: USA: California | collected 2016-10-28
GCGGCGTTTAGCGGTAATGCTTTCCCTACGTAGCGGCCAAGTGGTACAAGCAGTCAGTCTGTTGCACTCACATAAGGTTCCTGCGGATCAGTTGGGTGGTTGCCCGGCCACGATCGTTAAGCGCAAAATGCGTGCTGCGATCGCTGCGGGTAAGCGAAATTTCATTTTGGTGCCACTTTTCCTCGGACCAAGTCTCGCAATTGTGGATTATCTACCGCAACTCATTGCTGAGTTCCGAGTCAATCTGCCTGATTTGAATGTGCAGATTGCCGCACCCCTCTGCGGTGAAAACCCAGAGCAGCCCGATGATCGGCTGGCGAGGATTTTGGAGGCAAATGTGTTAGCTACTGCTGAAGGAGCATCACTCAATCGATTGAAGGTTGCATTGGTGGACCATGGTACGCCAGCTAAGTCAGTCAACCTGCTGCGTAACCGTGTCGCCAGCCAATTAGCAGCAATGCTTGCTACGGAAGTCGTGGCGTGCTCTATGGAACGACGTGAGGGGTCAGAGTATGATTATAATGAGCCCTTACTTGAACGGGTGGATCGCTTGCCTTCTTTTGGAGGTGGGGACTTAATCGTCGCCATGTTTTTTCTTTTGCCCGGCAGGCACGCGGGTGATGGAGGTGATGTCTCCGAAATCATGCAGCATTTAGTCGCCCGTCGCGCTTATGGCAGTGCCAAGATGTCGCCTCTATTGGGGGAGCACCCCTTGTTGCTTGAAATCCTAAAGGACCGGCTCGACGCAAGCATCCATGCGATGCAAGCAACTGCGCTTGTTTAATTCGGCGAGATCAGGCCGTTGTGCATTGAAAAGCGGGTCAGGCTGGCGACATCGTGCAAATTCAATTTGCGCATGAGGTTCGTCCGGTGATTCTCAGCGGTTTTAACGCTAATCGCGAGTTTCTCAGCGATGCTGCGCGTGCTGTGACTTTCGGCAATCAGTTGCAGGACTTGTCGCTCCCGTTTGGTGAGACTGCTAAGACCTGAATCTTTGGACTGTGGATCCGCCATGACCTCTCGAAGCATGTCGGCTACTTCAGGTCCGAAATAGCTGCCGCCACTAGCGGTAATCTCAATTCCCTTCTTTAATTCATTCAGAGATGCTGATTTTTCCACAAAGCCATGAGCCCCAGCGCGCAGCAGATCACTGACTAAACTGGGCGACTGGTGCCCCGAAAAGACTAATATCCGTATATTGGGTATCTTTTCGACTATCCGTCGAATAATCTCAGGGCCGTTAAGTTGCGGTAGTAGAACATCGAGGATCACAAAGTCTGGGCGGAGTTTTAGTATTTGTTCGCAACCTTCCAGGCCATCACCAGATTCGAGGATGACCTTAAATTGCTTTGGATCCAAAGCAGCTTTGCAGACCAATTCACGAATTGCTGTCTGATCTTCAATTATGGCGACGCTCCTCATGTTAGCGATGGTGCTCGCAACCACTTAAACGTACGCAGCGCAACGAGTAGGTGAGGCATTGGGGTAACTGAATATGACTATGGGGTGGCGGAGAGAGAGGGATTCGAACCCCCGGAACCTTTCGGCTCAATTGTTTTCAAGACAACCGCATTCGGCCACTCTGCCATCTCTCCAATCTGATGTTTTGATTATTAGTGGGGAGCGGGAGCGCATTGCAAGTTGTTAATGCCTCTAAATCGTTCGCAACTACTAGCTAGGCAGCTGGCGACCAACGAGCCTGTCAAAAAAATAGGTTCCGATCTAAGCTACGGTACTGAATGGCTTCGAGTAAGTGTGCGGTATCGATAGTCGTGCTGTCTGCTAAATCGGCGATGGTCCGTGCTACTTTTAAAATACGGTCGTAAGCGCGCGCCGACAGAGCAAGTTGTTCCATTGCTTGTTGTAGTAATACGCCTTGCTCTGCGCTTATTTGGCAGTGATTACGAATCTGGCTGTGCTGCATGTGGGCATTGCAGCGTGTAGAAGTCGTCTGAAAACGTTTGAGTTGTTTGCTGCGCGCGTGAATGCATCGGGCACGTATTGCAGCAGAACTTTCAGCGGGTCGATTTTCGCGAAGTTCTTCAATGCGTAGTGCAGGCGCTTCGATATGAAGATCGATACGGTCGAGTAAGGGTCCGCTAATCCGGGCTCGGTAGCGCTGTATCTGTGGAACGGTACAGCGACATTCGCGTGTGGGGTCGCCTGTATATCCGCAGGGGCAGGGGTTCATGGCTGCAATGAGCATTACATTGCAGGGTAGAGTGACTTTCCCTGCGCTGCGTGAAATGGTGACGTGGCCGTCTTCGAGGGGCTGGCGTAATACTTCCAGGGCAGATCGTTTAAATTCCGGTAATTCATCAAGGAATAATACGCCGTTATGGGCTAAAGAGAGTTCGCCTGGCCCGGGAATGGTGCCGCCACCGAGTAAGCCGACATCACTGATGGTGTGGTGCGGCGAGCGAAAGGGGCGCCGAAACTCGCGGTTCTGATTTCGTAAGGTAATACCTGCTGCAGATTGGATACTTAGAATTTCAAGAAATTCGTTTAGATCCGGCTCGGGCATGATGCTCGGCACGCGCTTTGCGATCATGGATTTCCCTGAGCCTGGACTTCCAATCATCAACAGGTTGTGGCCACCACTGACAGCGATCTCGATAGCCCTGCGTACGGCTTGCTGGCCCTTAACTTCAGCAAAATCAAAATTTTCGATCGGCGCGCCTGCAGAATAGAACCGACTTTCTGCCGATTTTTTCGGTTTGATTTCTAATTCTGCATTCAAAAAGCGTACGGCATGGTCCAAACTATCAACGGGGTATACCTTAACTTCATCAACTAAAGCAGCTTCCTCTGCTGAATCACTTGGTACGATGAGGCCGCTCAACCTAGATTTCCGTGTTAGCATTGCCATTGCGAGCGCCCCTTTGATGGGCCGAGTTTGGCCAGATAAACTGAGTTCGCCGGCAATCATATATTGCTTTAAGCTATCTGCCTGGCACTGCTTCATCGAAGCCAAGATTCCCAATGCAATTGGCAAGTCATAGGCTGGACCTTCTTTGCGTAGGTCTCCAGGGGCCAAGTTGATCGTTGTTCGTGTTTCAGGTCGGCGATAACCACTGTTAGAGATTGCTGAAAACACGCGATCTTGAGATTCCTTAACTGCTGTATCGGGCAACCCGACTAAAATTAATTTCAATTCGCCCGCCTCTCCAGTATTGACCTCAACTTGCACAGGATGAGCCTCGACACCGATGAGCGCTGCAGATTGTGTGATACCAAGCATACGACGACTAGATTGTACTTAGTGCCCCGAATGAGGGCATCTGTCTAGGGTAGACGCGACGACTGGCTTATTTTGATATATTTGTGAAACTTGGATTAACAGGCGGTATCGGTTGTGGCAAATCAACAGCAGTTCGAATGCTGGCTGATTTGGGTTGGCGTACGCTCCAGGCCGATGCCATTGGACATGCGATTGTTGACGCGGATCCGTTGGTAAGAGATGCTTTGTTGGCACGTTGGGGTAATGCAGTTCTCGATAGTTGTGGACGTGTTTCCCGTCAATGGATTGCGACGCGTGTGTTTCGTGATGACGAGGAGCTCCAATGGTTGGAACAGCTCCTTCATCCGAGGATTCGAGCGGAGTGGGAACAGCGTGTAAGTGCAAATGCAGAGGCAAGCTGGGTAGTGGAGATTCCATTGCTCTTCGAAAAAAGACTTGAAACAGCATTTGATTTCACTGTTTGTGTTGTGTGTCCGCTATCGACGGCAAAAGAGCGTATCCATCAACGTGGAGATGTCATTGCTTCGTTTGATCAACGCCGTCGTCGGCAATTGCCCTTAGAGTTGAAGGCAGCATGCGCAGACTATGTAATCTACAATGCCGGTAGCTTGAATTTCTTACAGAGACAAATTGAAGATTTAATTCAAAAATTGAGTGCTGTGCATGAGTGCCTGTAAGCCATGCATCAATGCTTCAGAAGTATCCTTTTATAATAGACCATGAGTACCGAAAATGAGAATGACTTGGCGCCCGTTAGTAACGTGAGCTCTCCCGTAGAGCAGTCGCAGGCGGCTAAAAAACGCGCCACTAAAAAAGCGACGAAGAAGGCAGCGCGTAAACGCGTGCAGAAGTCAGAGGCGGAGGGGGAAGTCGTGGGTGATCCCACTCCTGCGGCCGAAATTGTTCAGGTTGAGGAGCCCAAAGATAGCCCGTCGAATAGCAATGTTGCAGGTGGATCTCATCCAGTTCAACCGAGTCAAGTAGGTGCCGAGGTGGAGGAGTCCAATGGATCTCAGGAAGGCCAGGGCAGGCAGCAAGGGCGACCGCAACGCGGCAAAGGTAATTCGCGCTTTAATAAAAATAAAAAAGGAAAAAACAAAAGTCGTTGGCAAAAGAAGAAGAAGATCGCTCGCGATGAGATTTCGCCGATCGAGTTGGGTGAGTTGCCCTGCGACGAGTGCTTGGCGGGCATTGAGCAAATCGAAGCATTGGCTGCGCAAATGAATGCGAATTGCGGCAAAGAGTTGGACTTCAATCGAATCTATGACATGCCACTCGCAGACCTCCGTGCTGAAGTTGCTGACCTGTCCTTGGAAGTTCCCCATGCACCTAATCGTGATCAATTGCTGAATGCATTGATCAGCCATGCCGCGGAAAACCAAACCTCCATTATTTCAACGGGTGTCTTGGATTTGCTCGGCGACAACGAAGGCGGGCTCTTGGTGTATCAGAGAGATAGCTATCGAGCGACGGCACTCTGCGCGTATGTACCTCAGGCACTGATTGATTATTACGGATTATTGCCTGGGCATATTGTCAAAGCGCAATTGCACCCGCACCGTGAAAACGAATCCTGCCCCTTTGTGGTTAAGGTAGAAACGGTTATGGGGCTCGATCCGGATCAACTTACGGAGATTGTTCCTTTCACAGAGGGTGTTCCCTATTATCCGACGGATCGTATTCTCATGGAAACAGATAGTGAATCGAAGTGGGATAACCTTTCGATGCGTGTCGTGGATTGTCTCACTCCCATTGGGTTCGGTCAGCGAGGGCTTATTGTAGCGCCGCCGCGAACGGGTAAAACGGTTCTTTTGCAGGGGATGGCAAATGCGATTCAGAAAAACTACCCAAAGGCGCACTTAATTATTTTATTAATTGATGAACGACCCGAAGAGGTCACCGACTTTAGGAGACAGGTACATGGTGAAGTGATTAGCTCTACTTTTGATGAGTCTGCAGAAAGCCACGTGCATGCTGCTGAGATGGTGATTGAAAAAGCACGTCGTATGGTCGAAGTCGGCCAAGATGTGGTCATCCTACTTGATTCGATTACACGTCTTGCCCGTGCCTATAATACCATGATGCCGAGTAGCGGAAAAATACTGTCGGGTGGTGTAGAGGCGAATGCGCTACAGAAGCCAAAGCGTTTCTTTGGTTCGGCACGTAACATCGAGGGTGGGGGTAGCTTAACTATTCTTGGTACGGCCCTGGTCGAGACCGGCAGTAAAATGGACGAAGTGATCTTCGAAGAATTCAAAGGAACGGGCAATATGGAGCTCCACCTCGATCGAGGTCTCTCTGATAAGCGTATCTTCCCTGCGTTAAGTATGGACAAAAGTGGAACCCGCAAAGAGGAGCTTTTGTATCATCCGGATGAAATGTTGAAAATTTATTCACTTCGTAGGGCTATGAAGGGCTTGCCATCGACAGATGCGATGGAAATGCTGATACAACGTATCAAAAAGACGAACACGAATGCGGAGTTCCTCATGAGTGTCAGTCGCTGACCTTTTTCGCACACCAACGCCAGCATCCTGCCGTGACTCCAGCCGAGGATTTTATTCTCGATTTATTAGAAGCAAAAGGGGTCATTGTTAAATCGGTCATTGATGGTCTCCGTAGTCAGTTGGAGTCTGGGAGTTCGGGATGCGCTATCGATCAGGCGAAGCTTGAATCATTGATTAGCGCCCATGGCGTGTCTCCGATGCAGCTAGCGGCATTGCTGGCTGAAAGCTTTGATATGGAGGCTGTGGATTTGTCGAATAGTCTGCCTTCTTCGGCAGCGCTCGATGTTGTTGGCTACGATTTGGCGAGAAAATATAATGCGCTTCCTCTCGAGGTGGATGATGTGGAGCTTAAAATCGCCGTTAGCAATCCACTGGATACGGATGCTACCGATACCATTAGTCACCTGTCGAAGCGTTCTGTGACCTGCTGCGTGGCACCCCAGTCAGCCATTATGCAGGCGATTCAGGAGCATTATGGAAGGGCAGAAATTGGTTCTACTGATAACGCAGATCCTTTTTTAGATGAGAAGACAGGAGGCAGTGCGAGTTCCAGCCCCATGGTTGAGATGCCTGTTGATTCAAAGGAAGAGGGTCCAATTATCGGTTTAGTACAGCGCATCATTTCCGAGGGATCTAAGCGTCGAGCATCGGATATCCATCTGGAGCCTTTGGAGAAGCGCTTTCGAATCCGCTATCGAGTCGATGGGATACTGCATGAGGTGGAAGATGTGCCAAAGCGATTGCATCCTAGCATTGTCTCTCGGATAAAACTGATGGCTAATCTGAGCATTGCTGAAAAACGGCTTCCACAGGATGGGCGGATTCACACTGAGGTTAATTCTAAGGTGATTGATTTACGCGTATCGACCCTACCTACTTCCTTTGGTGAGAGTATTGTCATACGAATACTAGACAAAGAGGAGTTAGCACTTGGTCTACCTCAACTAGGTCTTTGGGAAGATGATCAGGCAGCGTTTGAGCGAATGATCGCTATGCCTGATGGGGTTTTCTTAGTCGTGGGACCGACCGGTTCAGGTAAATCAACGACCCTTTACGCGGCACTGAGCTATCTTAACCGTGCGGATCGTAAGATTATTACGGTGGAGGATCCCGTAGAGTATGAAATATTTGGGATCAATCAGGTTCAAGTTTGCCGGGATGTAGGCATGACGTTTGCAGCTGCGCTTCGATCTGTGTTACGGCAGGCGCCTAATATTATAATGGTAGGTGAGATTCGTGACCGTGAAACTGCAGAAATTGCAGTAAATGCTTCTTTGACGGGTCACATGGTATTCAGTACCTTACATGCGAATGATGCACCAAGTGCTGTTACGCGCCTCATGGATATAGGTATTAAGCCGTTTTTACTGTCTGCATCGTTACGCGCTGTGCTCGCGCAGCGCCTCGTGAGGCGTAATTGTGTGGGCTGTAAACAATCGGATGAACCAAACCAGAAACTATCAAATGCACTGGGCATCTCCAGGCATCAGCTCACTGAGGCAAAGCTTATGAAAGGTAAAGGATGTGTTAAATGCAACTCAACCGGATTTCGTGGTCGAGTTGGTATTTTTGAATTGTTTACACTGTCCGAAACATTGGAGCAGATGGTGTATGCAGAGGCTAGCTTGCTTGAATTGAGAAATAAAATGAAGGAGATGGGCATGCGCACAATGCGCGACGATGGTGTGCGAAAGGTTTTGGCTGGATTGACAACTTGTGAAGAGGTCTTGCATGTAACGGTTGCTGATTCTGCTTAAGGTGTTGGTTGGATTTAAATGACTAACGAACAATCGATGGCTTATGTTATGAATGATTTGCTCGATTTAATGGTCGAGCAGAATGCGTCCGATCTGCACTTGCAGGTTGGGCAATCTCCTACCTTACGTGTCCACGGAAGTATGGTAGCTGTCGATGGTGAGTTTTTAACGCCCCAAGATACCGAGGATTTAATGCGATCGATCACTTCACCTGCGAATCAAGAGCGCTTGAAGACTTCCGGCGGAGCTGATTTCGGTTTCGCATTTGAGCAACGCGCTCGTTTTAGAGTGAGTGTGTTACGTTCAAAGGGGTCGTATGGCATGGTGCTTCGTCAAATTCCAAATGACTTACTTTCATTTCAGGAATTGGGCCTTCCCGACATGGTTAAGGAGTTAATCAGTCGGCCTCGTGGTTTGATTTTGGTTACGGGCCCGACCGGGTCGGGAAAGTCGACGACGCTCGCGTCGATGATCGATTGGATCAATTCGAACTCCGATGGACATATTATCACGATCGAAGATCCGATTGAATATTATCACTCGCACAAAAATTGTATCTTAACTCAACGTGAGGTTGGTGTTGATGTTCCCTCCTTTGCAGAAGCAATTCGCGGTGCGCTGCGCCAAGACCCGGATGTTATTTTGGTCGGTGAAATGCGTGATTTGGAAACTATTGAGGCTGCGGTTGGCGCTGCAGAGACGGGCCATTTGGTTTTTGGAACGCTTCACACAACTGGGGCTGCCCGAACGGTGGACCGCATCGTAGATGCTTTTCCTTCACACATGAAGGACCAGATCCGTACGCAATTGGCTTCATCCATCGTTGCGGTAATTTCGCAGGTACTTTGCAAAAAAACAGAAGGTGGTCGAATTGCCGCTTTCGAGATTATGGTGACGACTACGTCCATCGCGCAGTTGATTCGTGAAAATAAGACCTTTCGTATCGCTTCGGACATACAAACCGGTGCGCGGCTTGGTATGATCAGCCTAGATGCGCATTTACTTAGTCTTCACGGTCGAAATTTAATCTCTGCTGAAGAGGCGATCGCCAAGGCTCAAGCGCCGGATACGATGAGAGAGAGGCTTATGGGCAGTCGCCAGGATTTACCGAAGTATTAATCGGATCTTTTGGGTGATACTCGATGTTCTGTAATTATAATGACTTAGTTTACAGAATCATAGGAGCAGCTAATTTACTCGATCAGAGTACACGTGAGGAGCTTAAGTCTTATCTAAAAGGGGATCAGTCGCTGATTGTAGCTGTGCTAGATACTGGCCTGGTTGATTCAGATGAGCTGTGGGCAGCAATTGCAGATCACTTGGGATATGAGTATTTACCTTCTGTCGATATAGCGATGGTGCAGGCGGTATCGTCTGCTTTAAGTGCAGAGGTCGCGCATAAGTATGCAGTTGTACCTATTAGCTCCGCTCCGACATCGGTCTCATTGCTAGCGAGAGACCCATTTAATAATACTATTATCGATGATTTAACTTTGTCACTGAACAAGGATGTTTGTATTAAATTTACTGATCCACGCAGAGTTGATGAGTTAATAGAGAAGGCTTATGGTAAACAAGGTACATCGATTGAAGCGGTTCTTATCGATCTGGATGATTTTATTTCGAAAAGAGAAGAGGATCTAGCGGGTCCTGATTCGGCGGATATCGAGAATGAAACACCTATCATTCGCTTCGTTAACTTGATTTTACAGCAAGCGGTTAAGAGCAGGGCTTCAGATATCCATTTTGAGCCTTTCGAAGAACAATTCCGTATTCGTTACCGGACCGATGGGGCACTTCATGAGATGCCTCCATCACCGAAGCGCCTTGCGACTCCGGTGATTTCTCGAGTTAAAGTGCTTTCGAATATGAATGTATTCGAGACGCGCGTTCCCCAGGATGGACGAATTAAAATGACCATCAATGGAAGCGCAGTTGATTTTCGAGTTTCAACGCTCCCAACTCAATTCGGAGAAAGCGTTGTGCTCCGTGTATTGAATAAGTCAGCGATTCAGTCAGACCTGAACGCACTTAGCTTGCCGGATGACACGCTCGAAATGATCCGTGTAATTGTTAACAAAGCTAATGGCATCTTTGTTGTTACGGGTCCTACTGGTTCGGGTAAAACCACGACGCTTTATGGCGCCTTGCAAGAGATCAATACGGTTGAAACAAAAATTTTAACAGCTGAAGACCCGGTTGAATATGAAATAGACGGAATTATGCAGGTGGCCGTCAATCACCGGGTGGGTCTCGATTTTGCATCGACCTTAAAGGCTTTTCTGCGCCAAGACCCAGATAAAATTATGGTGGGCGAAATTCGCGACCTCGAAACGGCACAGGCCGCAGTTCAGGCCTCACTAACAGGTCATTTAGTACTGACAACGCTGCATACCAACGATGCGCCGGGAGCGGTCACTCGCTTAGTCGATATGGGGTTAGAGCCCTTTCTGATCTCTGCGTCCCTCGAGGCTGTTTTGGCACAGCGCCTAGTGCGAAAGATTTGCCCCAATTGCCGGCGAGCTTATCAACCGAATCAAGATTTGATTGATAGGTTAGAGCTGGATCCCTCGGAAATTGCAGGTAAAGGCTTTTATTGTGGGGGCGGTTGTTTGAAGTGTAGTCATACGGGGTATCGTGGTCGAATCGGCTTATTTGAAATGATGGTGGTTTCGGAGGAGTTGAGTGACCTGATTCACCGTCATGCATCAACGCAGCTTATCCGAGAAAAAGCTATCGAACAGGGGATGCGCAGTTTACGCAAAAGTGGTGCGCGCGCCATTTTTCAGGGCGACTCCACGATTCAAGAGATACTCAGATATACTTAATCGTTAGCACTTTAGCACCTAATTGAAGTACTTAACTACTATTTTGATGCCAGCCAAATTCCAATTACTGCAGGATTTGAGTCGACCCTTGACAAGGGTCATTCAGCAGCGGGAATTGGCTGTTTTTACGCGACAAATAGCGACTCTGGCTTTTGCTGGATTACCGCTATTACGCGCACTGCAGGTGATGATTCATCAGGAGCGCAATCTTAGATTTAAGGCGATTTTGAAGCAAATTGCTCAACAGCTTGAGTCTGGTGGATCCTTCTCTGAAGGATTGGCACAGCACCCTAAAATATTTGGAAAACTCTACGTGAATATGGTTCGTGCAGGGGAGCTTGGAGGCTTTTTAGATGTAGCACTTTGTCGCATCGCAGACTTCATAGAGAAGGTACAGCGAACGAAGGCAAAAATTAAGTCGGCGATGCTTTACCCTCTTGTAGTTACTGGTGTTGCCCTTGCGATCGTTATACTGTTAATGATTGTTGTCGTTCCTAAGTTTCAATCGATATTTGCTGACATGCTTGCTGGAGCTACCTTGCCAGCGCCGACACGGCTAGTAATTAACATCAGCAACAGTATGGTGGAGCATTTATTGCCGTACCTGCTTACACTGATTGTTTTGTTCATTGCAGGTAAGTTATTTTTCAAGACTGCTTTAGGGATAAGGAGCATGAGCTGGTGTACCTTGCATACGCCGAAAATTCGAGGCATCGTTCGCAAAGTAAATATTGCACGTATGACTCGTACTTTAGGTGCATTACTTTCGAGTGGCGTGCCGATCTTACAGGCAATCATTATCACTAGGAATCTTACGACAAATGTTTATTATTCGACTGCCTTGCTACGGATACATCACCGGGTGCGCGACGGTGAAGCGCTCTCGATTTCAATGGAGCGCGAATACCTTTTTCCGATGATGCTGACTAGTATGATCGACGTGGGTGAGCAGAGCGGTGCACTCCCAGAGATGCTGGAGCGAATTGCCGATAACTACGAAGAAGACGTTGATAATCTTGTCGCTGGCATTACTGCAATTATTGAGCCTCTGATGATTGTTTTCTTGGCGATTGCTGTTGGCTTTATCGTGATCGCACTATTTCTGCCCATAGTAGAAATAATCAGGCAGCTAACCTAATCGCACCGATCGATCGGTATGGCTTCGCTTCTTCCTGTTCAAGCTTGTTCGGTCAGTGCGACGAGCATCTTATTTGAAGTTATAGTGCTCGCCCGAAAGGCGGTTTCATGCATAGTGTCGTCATTTATCTTTAATTAATTTTTATGAATGGTTTAGTGGTCGCGTTTGTTGTATTACTTTTATTAAAGGTTTCCGTCAGTACTCTGCTGGATGTCATTAATTTGCGCTATTTGCGTGTCCATGCAAAGGATGTCCCCGATGCGTTTCGTGGGTTTATCGATTCGGACACGTATCGAAAATCAGTCGAGTACACGATGGCAAAAACTCGCTTTAGTATCGCGCATGAAATTTACGATGCACTGGTCCTTGCGCTGGTGATCCTGTGTGGTTTTTTACCATGGCTGTTTGTTGCAAGCAGTAATGCTATAGGGTACAGCATAGGCGCACAGTCTGTGGTATTTTGTTTCATAGTGCTCCTGCTTTCGGTTCCCAACATGCCTTTTGATTGGTGGGGTACTTTTCGCTTAGAGGAGCGCTTTGGTTTTAACAAAAGCACATTTAAGCTTTGGTGCTCTGATAAAGTCAAAGGCGTCGTTATTGCGGCCTTTATTAGTCTGCCGCTGGTGGCACTCTTGTTATTTTTTGTGCGCTCGGTTGGTAATGCATGGTGGGTATATGGTTTTGTCGCCTTTTTCGCTTTCCAGCTGATAATGGTAGTCGCTTACCCCATGTTTATTATGCCGCTGTTCAATAAGTTGGAGCCGATTCAAGAGGGGGAGTTGAAGCAGCGCTTATTTGCTCTCGCAGACCGTTCAGGTTTTAAGGCTAAAACCATTCTTGTTATGGATGGAAGTAAGCGCTCTGGGCACTCAAATGCCTTCTTCGCAGGCTTCGGAGGTTTTAGGCGTATCGTTCTGTTTGATACATTGATCGAGCAAATGAGTACGAGCCAGATTGAAGCTGTGTTGGCGCATGAGATTGGCCATTACAAGCTCGGACACATTCCGAAGATGCTACTACTTTATGGATTTCTTACCCTGTCGCTTTTTGCGCTGCTTGGAGCTTTATCCGCCTCGACTCAATTTGCCGAAGCTTTTTATTTTTCGAGTTTGAGTCAGGAACAATTAATTATTCCAGTGTTTTTATTATTTTTAACGATGGGGGGGCTAATTGGTTTTTGGATGAGTCCGATTTCGAACGCGATTTCACGTAAGCATGAGTATGAGGCTGACGCCTTTGCCTGTGAAGCAATGGGAGAGTCCGAATCCTTGATTTCCGCATTAAGACAATTGCATCGCGAGAATTTGAGTAATCTAACGCCGCATCCAGTGTATAGCGCGTTTCATTATTCGCATCCAACACTTGCCGAGCGCGAGGTCGCGATGCGCTAGCGATGCCACTCGTATGATCCTTGGCATCTGCTCTATCGTAATGATGCGCTTTATCCACGGGATTTTATTATGTCTATTGGTGGTCTTGCCCTGTGTCGGTGAGTCGCTACGTTTAGCAACCTACAATCTAAAAAATTACCTCTCAATGGATCGTCGTGTGGATTCCACTTGGCGCCTGCAGTATCCAAAGCCCGAAGTGGAAAAGCGTTCGGTGCGCGAAGTCATTAAACAGGTCGCACCTGACATTTTAGCTCTTCAAGAAATAGGTTCCCTTCCGTATCTTGAGGAGCTCCGCAGCGACTTGGCAGCCGAGGGCTTGTATTACCCATATGTCGTGCACATGGTAGGGGAGGATGCCGAACGTCACCTAGGCTTGTTGAGTCAGATTAAACCTTTGGCAGTCCACAAACACGTGGACATGAGCTTTAAGTATTTTGATAAACGTCTACCCGTGCGCCGTGGCATGTTAGAGCTCGTATTTGGTGACCCTGTAAACGACGTTCACTATAAGCTCTTTGTGGTTCATCTGAAAAGTCGATTTACGGAAAATAAAGCCGATCCAGATTCTGAACTTCGCCGTGCTCGCGAGGCAGAGGCGTGTAGAAACCGAGTTATCCAACGAACGTTCGATGCCGATGTCGCGCATTTCATAATCGCGGGTGATTTTAACGATCACCCTGCGAGTGCCAGTTTGCGACGATTCTACCATCGCGGACCAATTAATATCGCATCCAAGCTGCAGGCCGAAGACAGTCGAGGGGAGCTCTGGACGCACTATTATGCGAAAGAATCGCTTTATTCTTCAGTGGATGGACTTTTGTTTTCAGAGGCTTTCCTATCTTCCTGGGTCGTGGGTAAAGGATGTATCGTTGACAACTTGAGTTCGCTAAAAGGAAGTGACCACCGTATGGTTTATGTTGACGTCGAGTTTTAAGGGTGGCGCCTTGAGCGAGTGTTATTCCTTAAGGCATTTGGCATTCAACGTCTTATACTCGTTAGTGTCGTTTTGAATTAATCGGTTTTTCTTGATATGGAGATAATATTTTTAGGTACCGGTACTTCGCAAGGTGTGCCAATGATCGCACACCCTGAGGGTGGATGTGACTTAAACAACCCGAAGAACTGGCGGAGTCGCTGTTCAGTTCATGTCGAAATGGGTGGGCATCACATACAGGTTGATGCAGCTCCCGAATTTCGACTGCAGTGTATTCAGAATGATATCCGATTGATTGATACGTTCATTTTAACGCATTCGCATGCAGACCATATTATGGGGATGGATGACCTGCGTCGTTTCTGCGATTTGAAGGGCGGTAATGCTTTGCCGGTTTATAGCAGTTTAGATGGCTTGAGTCGTATTCAGGCGATTTTTCCGTATGCAATCATGGATCAGCCTAAAGTCTCTGGTTATCCGGCTTTTACACTTCATGAAATGCCCAGTAAACTGGATCTACCAGGCGGTACGGTTGAATCCGTGTATTTGCCGCATGGCGGCCTGGAAGTTTTGGGTCTTATACTTACGGAGGCTTCGACTGAAAAAAAACTCGCCTATTTTACCGACTGTAAGGAGGTCGGTACCGCAGCACGAAGTCTTGCGAAAGGAGCGGATCTACTCGTGATCGACGGTCTTAGGCCGGATCCGCACCCATCTCACATGAGTTTAAATGAAGCAATTGAAACCGCAGTCGAAATGGCTGCGCCGCTCACTTATATCACACATATGACCTATATGGTCGATCATGAAAGCGTGGAGTCGAATTTACCGGATCGGGTACGCCTCGCTTATGATGGTCTACGTGTTAAATGCTGAGCCTTTGTCCGTGCGATGACGGGCATCAGTTGTCTGCAAAGACACCAAGCTTGCGGAAACGCTCGTAACGTGCATCGAGTAATTCTTCTGTCGACTTCGTGCCGTGTTGTTTTAACGATTTCAGTATCGCCGATTTAAGCGTGTCAGCAGTGCCATCGTAATCACGCTGCGCGCCGCCAACTGGCTCAGTAATAATTTGATCCACTACGCCAAATTTCAATAGGTGTTCGGGGCTGAAACGTAGTGCATCCGCTGCTAATGGGGCAGCCGCACGATCCTTCCACAAGATTGCTGCGCAGCCTTCAGGAGAGATTACTGAATAATAGCCGTTTTCGAGAATCATAACCTCGTCTGCGACTGCCATGCCGAGCGCACCACCAGACCCACCTTCTCCGATTACAATGGTGATGACCGGCACCTTCAACGCACTCATATCACGAATGTTTACAGCGATGGCTTCGGCTACATGCCGTTCTTCCGCTCCGATTCCAGGGTAGGCACCTGGAGTGTCGATGAGCGTAACAATTGGCATTTGGAATTTTTCAGCCATCTCCATGAGGCGCATTGCTTTTCGATAGCCTTCAGGGTGGGGGCATCCGAAATTACGCTTTAAGTTATCCTTGGTGTTTCGTCCCTTCTGCTGACCAATCACCATGACGGGTTGCCCATCAAGGAAGGCTGGTCCCCCAACGATTGCGGCATCATCCTTGTAGCGCCGATCGCCATGTAACTCTTCAAAGTCGGTGAAAATGCGTTCGATATAATCGATCGCGTAGGGGCGGTTCGGGTGCCGCGACAGTTGAACACGCTGCCATGCAGTTAGATTCGAGTAAATATCCACCTTCATGGCTTCAATTTTCTTTTCGATCGCCGCGATTTCACTCCCGACATCAACTTTTGATTCCTGCGAAACCTTCTGCAGGGTACTCAGTTGCTTTTCCAGCTCACGCAGGGGTTTCTCAAATTCTAGTGTGTAAGTAACGTCTTCCATACTGATCGCTTAAATGTGTGTCTGGATTTGAGTGTGTGTCAATGCCACTAAAGAGCCCCTTTTTCGGGTGGGCTCTTTAATTCATCCTTCCATCCCAGCATACGAGCTTGGGCGCCATAGTGTTCGGCCTTTTCTTTATCGCCGCGGGCGACCCATATGCGCGAGAGGCTCGTATTGATGTGGATGTCTTCTGGCTGGAGACTATGGGCCTTCTCTGCTGACTTTAAAGCCGCATCGTACTGTCCTTCAGCATATAAGACCTCGGTGAGCGCGAGCCAGCCTGTAAAGCTTGTTGGATTGCCTTTGGTTATTTCAGCTAATTTTTGTATCGCACCAGCAGCGTCACCTAAGGTGAAGTCATATGTGGCGTCGTCGATGCGGTCTTGTAGGTTCGAATCTCCCATTATTATCCCTTTAGGGTTGAACTGAGTGGATGGCTGAGTGGATACTGATGTATGCCCGACCCGCAAATCCAAAAGCTCTTAATTGTCCAAGATCGTGATGTTGAACTGTTGAAAATTGAACAAGAGCTGAAGCGCATACCAATTGAGCGGCAGAATTTAGAAGCAAAGGTCATTGCAGAGAGGGAAAACATCGAAGTTGCTCAAAAGACCCTTCGCGAGAAAGAAGTAAGGCGAAGTGAACTGGACGCAGAAGTAAAGGCGCAGGAGGCTGCGGTGAATCGCTTTCGGACTCAACAACTCGAAGTCAAAAAAAACGACGAATACCGTGCCTTAACCCAGCAGATTGATCAGGCGGAGGAAGCAATCTCTGATTTAGAGGAAGCCGAGATCGCCTTGATGTTGGAAATCGACCTCGAGCAGGAAAAATTTAAATTAGAAAAAGTTTCGATCGAGTCGCGCATCAAAGAGCTGAATCGCTTGACTGATGTGTTGGCTGAGCGTGAGCGCGAGATGCAAGCGTCATTGCTGCAGGCGCGTAACTTGGCAAGCGAAGTGCGAGAAGGCGTTGATAGTAACTATCTGGAGCACTATGAACGGGTTAAAAAACTGACCAAACGAGCACCCTTTGTTGTGCCGATTGTTGACCACAAGTGTGGTGGTTGCCACTTGAGGGTTTCCAACGAAGTCTCTCGCGGTGCGATGATTTCAGGCGAGCCGCATTTTTGTGATCAGTGTGCACGCTTGGTCTATGCTTAGTTAATCTCAGCGCATGCGCGGGTCTCTACATTTCTTCTTTCAATAACTTGACAAGTGCAGCTTCGACGCCTTGCATCCGCGGTTCAAACAGGGGTCGTTAGCTCAATCGGTAGAGCAGTTGACTTTTAATCAATTGGTTCGGGGTTCGAGTCCCCGACGACCTACCAGTTTGCTTTGCTGGTTCACGCATGATGTCTAGTGGTGTATTTGGGAAGTCGGTGGACGGAGAAATTCTTCACCATTTTTGAACAAGTTGCCATAAGAGGAATCTAAAGTAGCAATCTTTAGACGATTGTATTATGAGCCTTAAAACCAGTGCTGCACAGATAGATGCATTGTTAGTTGAACGCATTAAGCGAGGTGACGGAGCTGCTTACAATGATATGGTGGCACGTTATTGGGACCGGATCTTTGCGCGCGTGCATAGTTTGCTGAAAAACCAGCAGGATGCCGAAGAAGTCACTCAAGATGCTTTTATTCGAGCTCACCGCGGCTTGGACAGCTTTCGCGGCGATGCGTCGTTCTCGACTTGGCTTTATCAGATTGCTACCAACCTTGCGCACAATCGTTACTGGTACTGGTTTCGGCGCAAGCGTGAGCAGTCGATTTCATTGGATCAGCCTATAGCTGAAGAGGGGGATTTAACCCTAGAGAGTCTCTTGCCAGCTTCCTGTGAAAGTCCTGCAGAGGCGGCTGTGACTCAGGAGTTTGTGGATCGCGTGAGGGTCTGTATGCAGGATCTCAATGAAAAGCACCGTGAGGTGTTGCTGCTGCGTAATGTGAGAAACCTCAGTTACGAGGCGATCGCTCAAGAACTCGGAATTAGTGTTGGCACAGTGAAGAGCCGTATCGCGCGTGCGCGGGATAGCTTGCGTAGTCGAATGGGTGACGATTTCTCATGAAGGACGAAGCTTTTCAGGACTTAGTTAATTTACATTTGGATGGTGAGTTGTCGTCTGAACAGCGGAGTTTACTGCGTGGTGAACTGGAGGCGCACCCGCAGCGTGCCCGCGAATTCTCGAAGGCGTGTAAGCTAAATGTGGCGATGCAAATGGTGCTGGATCCTTGCGTTTTGCAGCCCAAAGATTTGGAGACTCGGTCACGCTTAGTACCGTTCTTCTGCCTGTCATGTCTTGTGGTGGCTGTAATGATCTGCTCGGCTGGTTTGCATCTTTTTCGAGCGGCCAATAGTACGCGTGATGTAGTTGATTGGCAACTGGTTGAGCGCGAGGGCGGTAGTGTCGATCTGCAGCATTTCCAATTAATTCGTCATGACTTAGAAAAAGAACGCATCCGTCAAGCAAGTGAGCTGCGTTGGTTAAATCGTGTGGTAGCAGCAGATCCTTCGATCAGCCGTGTGGAGCCGAATCAAGTGCCAGTTTTAGTTACTCGTGACGATCTGATGATACACAATGCGGCACTCCAGCGATTGAGCTTTACCCATGATGCAACACGAGCTCCCCGTCAGGGGATTGAGACTTCGCTACCACTGCCGGGAAACCGCTCAAAGCGGAGCGGTCAGCCATATGGCTTTAAGGCAAGTTTGGCCGGATATAAGTGAATCCAAATTTAGATTAAGCGAGAGCTTTGCGAATTAATTCCTCAACACTCGCAGTTGCGGAAAGTTGCCCAACTGCGCCACGTACGAGTTTATCGGCTTCCGCGGGTTTGTAGCCAAGTGCGATCAAGCTGGCTACAGCATCTTGGTAGTTGCTGGACGATGGAGTTGCCTCTGCTGCCGCCACGGTTCCACTGGTGCTCGATCCGGCGTTGATATGCGCAGTAGCCACTTTATCTTTGAGTTCGATGACGAGGCGTTCGGCAGTCTTTTTACCGATTCCAGGGCATTTCGAGAGCAGTGTTATGTCTGAATTAGCGATCGCGCTTTGAAGCAATTCAACTGACAAGCGGCTTAATATACCGATGCCAATTTTGGGGCCAATCCCTGAAACTTTCTCAATGAGTAAGCGAAAGAAATCTCGATCGCTACGTATGATAAACCCGTATAAAGTCGCGCTATCTTCACGGTAAACCGCATGGGTAAATAGGGTGCATTGCTGCCCGACTGCAGGTATTCTTTCGGCTGTGCTCAAAGGTATGTGCAACTCGTATCCGATACCATTGGCTTCGATGATGACAAACAGTGGTGTCGCCTCGAGGACAGTTCCCTTGATTTGCGCGATCATGAATTAATCGACCAAGCCTAGGACATCTTCCATATTGTAGAGGCCGCACGGCTTGCCTGTAGCCCAAACTGCGGCACGTATGGCGCCTTGGGCGAAAATTTTGCGATCGGTCGCGCGGTGCGTGAGTTCGATCCGTTCACCGGTGCCACAAAAATAGACCGTATGCTCGCCGACAATATCACCACCACGTAATGCATGAACACCGATTTCATCGACCGGTCGGGCACCAACTTGGCCTTCGCGACCGTGGACAACTTGATTATCCTGCAACCGATATTCCGCCCGTAAAATTTCAATGAGACGTTCGGCGGTTCCGCTGGGCGCATCTTTTTTATCATGATGATGCATTTCCATAACCTCCGGTTCGTAGGTGTTGCCAAGAATAGCCGCTGTCTTGCGTGTCAGGTAATTGAGTGTATTAACGCCAACCGAGTAGTTGCCTGCCCAAACAACCGGTATTTTACCTTTGATAGCTTGTAGAATTGCGCTCCGCTCTTGTTCGTTATGTCCTGTAGTGCCAATTACAAGGGGGCGTTGATGAGCAGCCGCTAGTGCGGCAATGCTAGCAGTGACCTCGTGGAAACTGAAGTCGATCACGGCATCGCAGCTCACAATATGTGGCGCGGGATCGTCCCCTGCATCACAGGCGGCAACAATTGTGGCACCATTGGATTCGGCTATCTCTTGGATGGCCTTTCCCATGCGTCCTTGAGACCCGATAAGTAGTAGTTTAAGAGCTTCCATAACTGCGTTAGTCGACAAAACCATAGTTCTCGAGTAAAGAATTTAAGATCTCTCGAGTCGAAGCACTCAGTGGGTAGAGTGGCGACCGAACCGAGTCATTGGAGATGATGCCGGCACATTGTAGGGCATATTTAATTGGCACTGGGTTAGGCTCAATGAACAGTGCCTTAAAGAGCGGATGGTAGTTCAGGAAGATCTTACGAGCAGTCGCGTAATCATTCTTCTGCGCGGCTTCGACCATTTGAACTAACGGAGCAACTACTAGATTCGAGGCAACGCTAATCACACCTGTGGCGCCCGCAGACATGAATGGTAGCGTTAGACCATCGTCACCGCTCATTACCGCGTAGTCCGGTCCCAGTGCACGTACATAATCGATCACCTTTTCGCAGGATCCTTCGGCGGCTTTCATGCAGCACACGTGCGGATACTTTTCGTAAAGGCGTGCAGTCACCTCTACGCTAATTTCAATACCACACCGTGAAGGGATCGAGTAGAGGATTATCGCTTTATCGGTAGCTTCTGCAATACGGCTAAAGTGTTGGAGCAAGCCTTCTTGGCTTGGCTTATTATAATAGGGCGCGACAACAAGAAATCCATCTGCACCCGCAGCATCTGCCAACTTCGTTAGCTCGATTGCCTCCTCGGTCGAGTTGGATCCGGTTCCTGCGATAACCGGTACCTTGCCAGCAGCAGCTTGCACCGTAGCCTTTACCACATCGATATGTTCTTTGTGGTTAAGTGTGGGTGATTCGCCCGTGGTGCCAACCGCAACCAGTCCATTGATGCCTCCATTTAGCTGATGTGCTACCAGTCTTTCGAGGTCATTATAGGCGACGGCGCCTTCATTCATGGGCGTAGCGAGCGCAGTGAAAACTCCAGAGAATTGATTTGTCATCATGATCGATTTGGGATTAATCTCTTCGCAGTTTTTATGCTGCTGAATAGTTCTAACACGTCGATAAGCGCACGGTTGTTCAATAGAAAATTTCGCGGGGTTGATTATTCTGGTTTAGCCTATGTCGGTACTTAAGTCTATCCACAGTTTATTGGCGCTTGCGGTACAGCATGCGGCGAGTGACATACACTTGAAATCGCACAAGGCGGCTTACTTCCGGTTGAGTGGCAAGCTTGAGCCGGTCGAGATGGAGCCGTTTACGCCGGCGCGCATAGAAGATTTTGTCGAGCAAACGGTTCCGCCCCAGTTACAGGAAAATTGGGTTGAAGACGGACAAGTCGATTATTCGTACTCGGTTGATTCGGTCGGGCGCTTTAGGGTGAATGCTTTCAAGCAGCGGGGCCTCCCCGGTGTTGTGATGCGCCGTGTCAGCGACGAGCCGCCAACTTTTGAAGACCTTCATTTAAATGCGTCCAATTTGATTCATCTTTGTGAGGAGCACGACGGGATTGTGTTACTTTGCGGCCCGACAGGGTCCGGCAAAAGTTCTACGCTAGCTGCGATGATTCATCACATAAACACGCATGCAGATAAGCATGTTGTAACTTTAGAGGATCCGATTGAATACACCTATACGGACCAACAATCGATCATCAATCAGCGGGAAATTGGCATCGATTGCCCGAGTTTTGCTGCGGGAATGCGTGCGGTGCTCCGGCAAGACCCAGATGTTATTTTGGTTGGTGAGATGCGCGATCGAGAAACATTTGAGGCGGCGTTGCAGGCCGCGGAGACGGGCCACCTTGTCTTTGGGACCTTGCATGCCGCCAACGCCCAACAGGCTGTGCAGCGGTTGTTTGAATTTTTCCCTGTGGATCGGCATCAAGCGCTACAACGGCAAATCGCCGGCGCGCTTAGGGGAGTCATTACACAAATGCTGTTGCCGGCATTAGAAGGTGGAGGGCGTCTTCCGGTAGCTGAATTTTTGATTGTCGATACTTTGGCCCGTAAAACAATTGAGCAGGGTGACTTTGAGAAGATCGAGGGTGTGATCGAAGCAGGCATGGACGTTGGTTCCAGCAGTTTCAATCGGGGCCTTTATGATTTAGTTAAAGCGGGGAAGGTTGCCAAGAATGTTGCGCTAAGTGCATCGCCAAATGCGCGACAGTTGGAAATGAACCTGAAAGGAATCTTCTTAAGTGCGGGCGGTATCGTTGAATGAACGAATCACTTAAAGCTTACGTCATCATCGCTGTAGAGATTTCATTTCGGATCTAACCGCGTGTGTGCATGCACAGGAATTGAAACAAAAAAACCTCCCCTGTTGGGGAGGTTAACTACAGTAAATGCCAAAAATGGCATCCCGTAGGGGATTCGAACCCCTGTTGCCGGGATGAAAACCCGGTGTCCTAGACCTGGCTAGACGAACGGGACAACTTGAATGAAGTGGGTGAAGTTATGTTGAGGGTCATAGCGTGCAAGTCTTTTTTTAGCTGAGCACACAATTTTATCTAGATGCTTAAGAAACCGATTGCGCATGAGCGTTCAACGGGTATCCCCATTCTATGCCTTCTGCTGATTTACCTTTTGAATTACCAACGAAACCTTTACTCCACTTGGAGGGTTTGCCCTTTCCTAAAGTGGCATCCGGTAAAGTTCGCGAGATATTCGATCTAGGTGATGCCTTGCTGATGGTCGCTACGGACCGCGTCTCTGCATTCGATGTTATCATGGCAGAGGGCTTAGCCGGGAAGGGCGTGTTACTCACTCAGATCAGCCTTTATTGGTTTGAGCAGGCGGCCCGCCTCACACCGCATCATCTAGTTGACAATCATGCGGAGCGCTTGGAGGCATTAGCCCAGGAGTTTCCTGAACTCAAGGGCCGCAGTATGATTGTACAGAAGTTGAAGCCGTTGCCGATTGAGGCAGTTGTACGGGGTTATTTATCCGGCTCAGGCTGGAAGGATTATCAGTCGAGAGGGCAGCTTTTCGAATATCCCTTGCCGCAAGGCTTACTGGAGAGTTCGCAGCTGCAGCAGCCTCTTTTTACGCCCACCACCAAAGCTGCGAGTGGGCACGATATGCCGATCGATTGCGCGGATGCCGCTTTATTAATCGGTGCTGACTTATTTGAGCAAGTAAAGGCGATGAGTTTGGCATTGTACAAAATGGGTCAGGAGCATGCTGCCGCTGCGAATATAATCCTAGCAGATACTAAGTTTGAATTCGGTACGGATGCCGCCGGAAATCTTTATTTGATCGATGAAATATTAACGCCTGATTCATCGCGCTACTGGCCCAAATGCAGTTATGCCCCAGGTGGTCCGCAACCCTCCTATGATAAGCAATTTATTCGCGATTATCTCGAGAGCCTGGAATGGGATAAAATGCCACCGCCGCCGAATTTGCCTGATTCCGTCTTGGACGGCACACTCAACCGCTATTTAGAAGCTTATAAAAGTATTGTTACTTAATGTACCTGTCATCGGATGTGGTATCCTGATCACAAGATTCATAGCCTTTCAGGGGTAGATCCGCTTCACTCGAAAGCTAATGCCGATATGATTTACGTCTTTTGGCAGTGAGGCGGTTTGGATCATGAGCACTCATATTCAACTTGGCATGGCGGAGTATGCTCGGCGCCGTCAGCGACTCGGCTTGCATGGTAAAGTGTTATTAGCAGGCTGGACTGTACTTGTAGCTTATGTGCTTCTGCGTAATTACCAATATTTGGAAGCGGGCATGCTAAAGCCAAACTTTAGGGTCATCCATCAAGCCTACGATTTTAATTTATGGGAGTTGCCGCTGACCCTGATTACTTTGGCTGTTTTTTCTTTGCTGGCAGGTAAGCTTGCGGGGAGGGCTTATTATTGGTGTGCGGGCATTTTGTGTTTCCTCGCTCTCGATTTATTTGGCCTGCGTTACTACATGACTACAGTGGAACCACAGCGACTGGTGGTACGACATGTTCGCCTCGAGTCGCCGAAATTGAGCGGTTCGTTACGCATCTTGCATCTTTCCGACATCCAATCCGGAGAAATAGGGGATTATGAGGCCAAAATATTTAAGACCATCAATGCGCTGAAGCCTGATATAATTTTGAATACGGGTGATTATTTGCAGGCAGTCCCACCTGCGACCTTCCAATCTGAATTCCCTAAATTTATTGAGCTGATTGAGACGACCGATCCATTGTACGGCACTTATGGAGTTTTTGGTGACACAGAACTGGAAATGTATCGAGTCCCACAACAAGAGCTTCGAGGCTTGAAGCTTCTTTCGTCTCGATTTGAACAAATTAAGACTTATGCGGGTGAAATCAGCCTACTTGGCTTGAGTCTGTATGAGTCAAAAACCCCGGAGTGGGCGGCACGTACCGCAAAGCGATGGCTCGAGGCCACTCCAGATAGTGACTTTAGAATACTATTCGGCCATTCTCCGGACTACGTGCTTGCGATGGGTGAGCTGCCGATCGACTTGTGTCTTGCTGGGCACACGCACGGTGGACAGGTGCGTTTGCCCTACTGGGGTGCATTGGTGATTGATAGTGAGGTGCCGGAAGCATGGTCGAGTGGTTTTCGCCGTATCGGTATACCTTATCTAAATGTCTCCGCCGGTGCTGGGTCGAATCGTTTTGGTGGCTTGCCCCCCATGCGGCTTAATTGTCCGACTGAAATGACGTTGATTGAATTGGCGCCGATAAAATCGATTCGTTGACTGGCGAAGCTCGAAACAACACACAGCCGAGCACTGCTAAGAGTAGGATAATTAGCAATATGGATAGACTGCTGCGTTCCTGTTGTGTGAGGCGTATGGATAGACAGAAATGAGTGGATTATATAAGCGCAAGATTTGAACACGGCTGTATCGATGATAGAGGTAACTTATGAAGTTTTTCACTCTATGTCTTCTGCTTGTTCCTATTTTTATGGCGGGTTGTCGCCATCAGGACCATAGCCATTTGTCACTGGGTGCAGACGATCGTACAATCAATCATTTCACCTACTTCAGCGTTTTAGATGCAAGCTGCACTGGAAGTACATGGCGTGATTCTGATCGTGCAGCTATTGAGAGCGCTTCAGCTCGCTATCTGCACCGAACTCTAAGGAATCTGGGTTATTTGGGTGCCGGCGACCCTATGGAATCGGACTTTTTGGTTACTGCAGAGTGGTCGAAGCGGCTTGTTCTTCGCCCGCACAGTCGCGGCTTGTTCGACCGATCGACCGATCGAGATAAATTTTTCCCAGAGGTCTGCGTCAGCTTGCAAGTACATGCGAAATCGTACGCTTCCGGAGAGGTTTTGTGGTATGCCGAATTAAGGAATGCATTTACCATACTAGACCTTAGTCAGGTACGCATCGAAAAAGCTCTTGAGGACGCCCTGCTAAACTTTCCAGTAAAGCACAACAGGTGATTCTTGGAGTTTTTGCAGATGATTAGCGGCCCTCCGCTTGAGTGTTTCCTCAGCGAGTCAGTCGATGCCGTTGCTTGCTAGAGCACTCGTATTGAAACAGCGTGACTCGCTCAGCCTAATGAGATCCGGGTAAACGTGGTTGAACGGTTTCGATGAACTGATCCACCGCAGTTGCGCTGGCGCTCGGCGCTTCGAGGTGAGGCATATGGCCAGCGCCTTCGATTGTGATATGTTTTGCACTCGGTAGGTGATCAGCCATCTTTGTGCCGATCTTCGTATACTGAGGGTCATTCGCTCCGGTCAAAATTAAGATCGGCATTGTCAACTGAGACAGTCGTGCTTGTAGGTTTGGGCAGCT
>Ga0228650_1000114_pt1 | contig 25367 bp, 8 predicted proteins | sample 62DmetaG_FD_183171 | JGI IMG/M metagenome (GOLD analysis project Ga0228650, IMG submission 183171) | Seawater microbial communities from Monterey Bay, California, United States - 62D | ecosystem: Environmental > Aquatic > Marine > Coastal | place: USA: California | collected 2016-10-28
AAAAATATTTGAAAATTCAATTTTATGTGTTATAGGGTCTAAATAATTATCAGCAATTAAATTATAATATTGTTTATCATTTGTTAATATAGGAGCACCTAATGATGGTATAATTACTCGAATTGTTGTTTCTAATTTAATACCAGGATAATTTTCTAAATAAGCTTTGATATCAATATTACACGCTTCATAATAATCATAATCAAATACTATATTTAATTCATTGCTACTTTCATTAAGACTATAATTACCAAATGTAGAACTATCTTTAATTTCTAAAATAATATTACATTCTTCCAAACCTTTAACAAACATATGGGTTGTTAAATCATTTTGATTAAATGTATAATTATTACCAAAATATTCTAATACTTCAAATCTATAATAATTGCTATTAATATAACTATCTTTGAAACTAATAGGTGCTATTTCTTCAATATTAAATATTAATTCATTATTACTTAGATCATTATCATTTTGTTTTATATTTAATTCTTCTGCTCTTATTATTATATCATATATATTATCTCGTAATTCAGGAATAATTGTTAATGTATCATCAATTAAATTAACACCGTCTATTGGTTCATTTACAATTGATAATTGTAATTGATTAGAATATACATAATTATATTTATTTCGTAAATTTTCGATAATTATAATATTATTTGAAAGATTTGAAAAATCTGTTTGAATATCCGTAATCAATTCAATATTTGGTATATCTTCTTCTGTTATAGCGAGATTAATTGATAATTTTCTATCTGTAAAATTAGATACATAAATATCAAATGAGATTGTATATTCAGTATTACCACGATATTCAGGATTAATATTAATAATTGGTTCAGTATCTATAGTTACAATATTTTCTATAATATCACCAAAATAAACAGCATTACTATTATTATTTAAATAATATGCTTCACGAGGTAATTCACTAATATTTTCTATAATATATATATTTTCTGGAGTTGAATTAGATAATATATCTAATAAATTACATTGTATATTTGTATTATTTAATGCATTAATATTAATTGTTTTCGATAAATTTGAAAAATCCATATCTTTAAAATAAATTGAAGGAATTTCTTGAAAATTAATTATTAAAGATTCATTTATAAGATTGCAATATTCTTTATTTAATTCTAATTCAAAATTAGATGTAAAATTAGGATCATATGCTTTTATAATAACATCATAATTATTACCACGTAAATTAGGATCAATTATTAAAGTATCTTCATTTAAAACAACATTATAACCTAATGTTGTACTATGTTCAATAATATTACAAGTAAATTGTAATTGATTAGAATAGACGTAATTATATTGATTTTTAAGATTTGATATTATATCTTCATTAATTAATAATGTTCTTGTAATATTTAAATCTGTATCTAATTCAATAACAGGTATATTTTCTTCAATAATATTTAATGATAATGTAAGCTTATTAGTTATAAAATTAGACATATAAATATCAATATCTACTGTATAATTATGACCACGATATTCGGGATTAATATAAATTAATGTATCTTCTGTTTTCATAACAATTTTATCATCATTTTCATATCCAAAAAATACTGCATTACTATGAACACCACTTATATAATATGCATTTCTTGGTAAAACTGATGTATTACTTAACATATAATTGGAATGATCGGTAAATATAGTTACGTGATCTCTAATATCAATATTAGATTGTATATTACCTACAGTGATAATATCGATTGTTTTAGTATTAATAGAACCATCAATAAATCTTATAGCAGGCAATTCTTGGAATTCAAATTTTAAAGTTTCATTTATAAAATTACAATTAATAGTATTTGTTGATAAATCATATATTACTTCAGTACCATATGTAAATAATGGATCATATGCTTGTAATGTTAAAGTATATATTTTATCACGTAATTCTGCAATTACTGTGAGATCATTTTCATTTAAAGTAATATTGTAATTTCCAGTTTCACTATTACTATATTCAAAGCTCAAATAATCTTTAAAAGGATAATCATATAATGATTGTAAATTTGAAATAGTAATAATATTATTTGAAAGATTTGAATAAATAAGTTTATCAGGATCATAAACATTGATGGGTGGTATAGGTAATTCAATAACATTAACAACTAATTTGAGTTTAAAATATTGATATTTATGTGTATCTGTAGAACCACTATTAATAATATAAATATCATAATTATAATTATAATTAACATCTCTATAATAAGGTGATATTTCTAATCTAGATGAAGGATAAGTTATTATATTATCACTTGTATTTCTTTTTTTAAAATTATTTAAAATACCAGTATTATCTACAGATTCTTTAGATACTGTTGTGACACCACCAGATTCTGTATATAATCTTTCAAATATATCAGTATCATTTAATATAAAATCAACATTTGATAAATTATCTATTACAATAAAATTAGAATATATATTAGGACCATTAAGTAATTTAATTGGTGGATTTTCTACAATATTTATTGATAAATCAATATTGGATAATCCAAAATTATTATCAAATACTGTAATATTAACATTATATTCATAACCTTTAAAATCTGGAGTTATTGTAATATTACTATTATTTATTACAATATCTGGATCTCTAATTAGTTCATAAGGAATATCTTGAGTAATATTAGATATATTATAACTATATTCTAAATTATTTATGAATGGATAATTGAAATATTCTTTAAGATCATTATTACATTCCAAATTTATTGGTGTTGTTTCTTGATTAAAATGTTCAAAAGTAATATTTGGATATTTAAATGTTATATCGGGTATATTACATTCGTGTATGAAAAATGTTTGTGTTATTATTTGATTAGGATAATTTGAATGTTTTATATCAACATAAATAATATATGATTGATTACGATATTCAGGATATATATTAATATTTGATGATTCTGTTATACTAATTGCATTTAATTCTTCAGTTGATTTATAAAAAGCGTGTCTTAGTGTTATAGAATTACTATATTCAAAAGATGTTATAATTGGTTCAACAGGAGCATTAAATTTAATATTAGGATAAATATTGCAAGTTTCAGTATCTTTAGTTAAATTACAATAATAGATGATATCAATTGTATTATTAAATTCGATGGGTGGTATTTCAGTAAAATATAAATCTAATGATTCATTAAAAACATTGCTACTATAATTATTATCGTCATTATTTAAGTTTTCAATAAATGAATTAAGATTTTTAGTTTTAAAACCAGTTATTTGATAATTACGTGTATCTAAATTAAAATTTTCATTATTATAAAAATATGAAAATTTCGGATCATAAATTAATAATTTAATATTATACGTGCTGTCTCTAAAGTCAGGTTTAACTTTTATTTGTCTATTTTCAAAACTTTCTATACCAAATGTATTTTCAAGAAAGGGTTTTCTATTTTCTATATCTTCAGGTTCAATGATAATAAATTTTAAATCATCTTTGAATGGATATGTTGTAAAATAATCTGCTAAGTCATTATTAATAAATGGTTCATTTGACAAACCTATAAAATTACTATTAACGGTTTGATCAATAACAATAAGTGGTATATTACATTCGGTTATATCATATATTTTATTTATTATTTGACTTTCATATCCTTCAATTTTTATGTTAAAATCTAATGTATAGTTCTGATTACGATATTCTGGTATAATATCTAAATTAGATTCAGATATATAATATGCATCTTTACGATCACCGTTATCAAATAGATTATAAAATGCTTTTCGAATATCTTCAGTAGGTGTTTGATGATCATAACTTAAATTACTAACATATTTGGAATCAACATTGATAATAATATTATCATATATATTGCAATTTAATTCAGTTTTTTCTAAATTACATACATATTTTGTATAAATAAGTTCAAAATTATCAAATTCGATAGGTGGTTTTTCGTGAATAAAAACTTCAAAATTACTATTAACTAAATTAAATTTATTTTCAGGATCAGTTGCTGTTAATGTAACAATATAATCCATATCACGATAATCAGCAGTTATATTAAGTTCGTCATTATCTGTTGTAATAATATATGATTTATCTGTATTATATGATTCAATTGTTTTATTTGTTGATGTTGTAAATATTAAATGATTACTAAAAGGATAATCGTAAAAATCACTTATATTTTCTATATTACAAGTATAATTGAATAAATTACAATAGGTATAATTTAATATATCATTATATTGAGATTTTAATGTTATAGGTGGTATTTGAGTTTCTGTGATAATAAATTCTAATGTTCTACTAATTTCTTCATATCCTTGTGTTTTTAAAATGATTTGAGTGGTATAAGTTTGATTACGATATTCTGGATTAATATAAAGTTTATTTTTATCATAATATTGTGTAATAATTTCATTATTATATAAATAATCAATATCGTTAATTGATAAAGGTTTATCAATAATTTTAAAACTTTGAAAATATTCAATATTGCTATTAATTGTAATTTCAATATTTGTATAATCATTATTTAATCCATTTTCTGTTTTTACAATTTCATTATTATTAATATATAATTCACGAGAATTTGATTTAAAATTAAATACAATATGTTTCCATCCTGATCCTGAATTAATAGAATGATCAATAGTATTAAGTGTATTTGTTATAAAACTTATATTATTATTAATTATTTTAGATTTTAATATTGTAGTGGTAGAAGAACTAGAATCTGTTCCTTTAATAATAAAATAATCTTTTTCTATAGAATCTTCAGTAAAATAAAAATTAAATGATACCGAAAAATCTTTATGATCTATTAAATTAATATTTTTTATAATATTTGAATTTACATTATAACTATTTTTACCATTATGTTCTTCGATAATATCAGTAGTTATATTTATTATATTTGATTCTACAATTGTAGTATCTATGCGTTTAAGTGCGTTCTTATTTGTTGTATTATCATAATAAGCTTCACGAATTTCTGGGAATATATTGCTAAATAGTATTAATGTATCAGAATTATTAATAATATAATTTTCTAAATTATAAATTATTTGCGTATTTGTAAGATCATTTACATTTATTGATTTTATATTAGAAACTTTATTTGCATATTCATTTTCATCAATAAATCTAATAGCTGGTATTTCATTAATATCTATTGTTAATTCTACATTAGAATGTTCAAATTTATCATATGCATCAATTGTAATTGTATAATTCTTTCCACGAAATTTTGGTTTTAATATTATATTTAAATTACTTTGTTCCATTACAGTATTGCTATATGGAATATCGATATTTATATCATACTTAAATTCTAAATAATTTATATATGGATATGTATATAATGATGATAAATTATAAGTTTCTTCGTTAATACTATTATATTGTAATGGTAATGATGTAAATATAGTTTCTTTATTATCATTAAATATAATAGACGGAACTGTATATTCAGAACAAATGCAATTAACTTGTAAATAATAACTATCATAATTGATATTACGTTCTACATTTCGTGCATATAATTTAAAAATATTTGAGTATGTATTTCCACGATATTCTGGTAAGAAATATACATTTGAATCTATTATTTTGTAAGGTAATTCTTCATTATATGTAGGATAGTAATCTGGATAATAAGCTAAACGTCCATTTATATTTGAATTATGTTCATACATTGGTTCGATTATTAAAATATTACCTTCATCTATATTTGATACATATTTATCAAAAAAGTCAATTGTTATTATTGAATTCGACATATTTTCAATAGTTTCATTTATAATTGATTGATTTGTAAAATCTTCAATATTGAAATTAAGGGGTGTATCTTTTGTAATTTCAATTGTAAGATTTAAATTAGATAATTGAAATTCTAAATCTTCAGCTTTGATAGTGAATTTAAATTCTTGTTCATTTATTTGTAAATCAATAAATAAATTACATTGGTCATTAATATTAGACAATCCATGGTTTATTAAGTCCTCAATTGGATTTAAAAAATTCTCCGCTGTTTTTAATTTTTGTTTTGAATCTATTATTGAAAATACTAATTCATCCGCATATGGATATTCATATAGATCTTCTAATATAAATTTTTTTGTTTCTTCTGTCGTTGATGTATAAACATTATTTATATTAATTACATCTGGAATACTTAATTCGGTAATATCATAATTCTTTGTTAATTTTTGTATATCATATCCTGAGATATATATATCAAATACATTTGTATAAGATTCACCTCTATGTTCTGATGCAATTATTAAATTACTATTATCTGTAACAGTAATAGAATTTGGATAATTTTCATTATAATATGCAGTTCTTGTACTTAATGTAGTTGTATTGTTAATTGAAATATTACAATGGGTTGCATATATTCTAACATTATCGATGATATTATAGTGTTTTTCTTCTCTACCTAAATTATTTATTATAACTGTTTGATCAAATAAAGGTATTTCATTTACATTTATTATTCCTTTCATACTTGAATGACCACTAGTACAATAATATTCAAACACACCTATTTCATTAAAAGTATATGTAGTTTTTTCATCAATTTGTTGTGCTATATCTCCAGCACTATTTCTAATATTAATAGGATGATTATCCGTAATTCTATCAAATACTATTTTATCACCAACATATACCGTAATATCTGGATTATTTCCAGATATTGATGTATTACGATCATATGAGTCTTCAAATACATAACTTGTTGTTCCCTCATTATTTACTTGGTATGTAAATGTTAATGAAGGAATACTATCAAAAATTAATGGTGGTTTTTCAGTAATATTATAGTTAATAATATTATTGGAACTATTTTGAAATGTTTGATTAGTAAAATAAGGATCATAAGCTTCAATATTTAAAATATAATTTGTATTTCTGAAATCAGGTGTAAATGTTAATATACGATTATCATATGAATAATTAGATGTTGTTGTTATATTAAATATTAATTCATTTGAATAAGGATAATCATATAAATCTGATAAATTAATTATATCCGGAATATTACTTTCATAAATATTATAAATTGTAGAAGATATAGATTCTAATTTAATTATTTCTGGTATATTAATCTCAGTTATTATAAATTTAACTTCTATATATTGTTCTTCATAACCCGATATATAAATATTATAACCTATTTCATAATTTTTATTACGATATTCAGGATTAAATGTTATATCATAAATATTTGAATCTATTAGATCATAAGTATCTGTAGGATTTATAGGATTTATAGGATTACTAAATAATTTCAATGAATTATAATTACCAAAATCAGTATCTAAACAATTAGATAAATATGAATTACTAAATATTAAATTACAATGATTTGCATATACTATTATATCATTAAATATATTATAAATTACACTAGTATTTGATAGATTATTTATTACTATATTACTATTAAATTCTTCATTAAACTTAAGTGGTGGATATTCTTCAATATTAATTGAAAAATTAGTATTATTAATTGAAAAATCAATATCTTCAGCTTTAATTGTAATATCATAATTAGTACCTCTAAAGTCAGGTTGAATTAATATATTACAATTATCAAAAGTTATATAATTTTCAGTATTAATAGGTTCAAAAACTGAATATTTTATTCTATCAAATTCTGCATTATTACAATAAACTTCGTATAAATTATATGTTAATAGATCTGTATTGGATGATACTAATTCAACTACAATATCATTATATTCTATATCACCAAGTGAATCTTCACTAAATGTAAAATTAATAGTTTTTTCTTGATATGGATAATTAATGTGATGTAAGGTAACTTCTACAGGTATATTTGAATTACGATAATTTGCATTATAATTAAAAATATTATCATAATCTATTTGTTGAACTATTACATTTGAATTGATAGTAAATTCATCATAAACATCTCTTATGCTACTATCATAATTTAGTGTTTTTATAATTTTATTATAATTAATGTCATTTATGTCTATAAATTTTATTATCATATATATATTATTTTCTTGATCATATGCATTGTAATTAATAATATAATATTCAGTATTTAATTTAACATTTTTTGTATTCCATATAAAATAATCATTTTCTTTATATTGGTAATATGATTTACTATCACTAGGTTGTATATTAAAATAACTAATTATATTATCATTATTATTTTCAGCTATAAAATAACTTGAATTAAAAGTATTTGCAATTATTATATTTTCATCATTTGTTTTTGTTAAACAAATTTTATCTTCTATTATATTACTAACTGTCAATATTGTTCTATAATCAAATGTTAATGTTAATATATCATTTTCTATATTAGATTCATATGTATTACCAATAATATCAATAATATCAATATTTGTTAAGTCTCTATTATTTATATTAATAATAATAGTTTTATTGGTTGGTATATTGATATCATAATATTCATTTAATGATATTAATAATCTGTCATTTTCAAGATTATAAAATGTTTTGTAACGTGTATTACCTGTTGATCCTATTAAAATAAATGGTTCAATTTCTGTAATATTAATATTAATTTCATTATTAATTCTATTAAAATTAGTATCAGTAACTATTACATTAATATTATAATTATTACCACGATAATCTGTTTCAATATTTAAAGTATCATTTGTTAAACTATAAATATATGAATTTGCATTTATTAATGTTGGTGGTTCAAATGTATATGTAATTTCTAATTCATTGCTATAAATGTAATTATAACGTGATAATATATTTGATAAATATATTATTTGATTGCTTTGTTCTATATATGTATATTGAGATATTTCATCAGAATTTAATATTATTTCTGGTATTTCAGATTCAATAATATTAAATGTTTGTTTTAATTTAACATTAGAATATTCTTCAAAATAAGCTTCAATTGTTATAATATATGATGTGTTACGATATTCACCGCTAAATATTATATCATTATTATTGATAATATAAGCATTTGAATTAATATCGTTTTTATAATAAGCATTACTTAATATTGGTGGATTTATATTTGAAAATTTAATATCATTTATATTTAATGTTTCATAATGTAAATTGATATTTTCAATTAAATTGCAAGTTATTTCATTATTTGTTAAATTAATAAGATTATATATTTTATGATATGAATCCAAATTATAAAATGAAAATATACCTGTTTCTTCAATTGAATATCTTAATGAACGATTAAATCTATTTATTGGAATACCTGTATAAAGATCTTTATATCCTATATATAATCGTAAGGTATAATTTAATTTAACATTTGTTGGATTTATTATTAAACGCATATTAGATTCTGAAATACTTATATTTTCTTGAATTAAATCTATATTTTCACTATTATCTTCTATAGAAAAATTAACATTAAATATATTACTATCTGATTTATTAACTTCATATTCACTTAAAAAATCTATTATTAATTGTTGATCTGTATTTGTTTTATTAATTGTATTTTCTGTTAAAGCAATAATTTGTCCTTGTTGATTAACATTTCTAACATTTTTAATATTAAAGTTTATTTCATTATTTATAAATCCTTTTAATTTATCTTCAGCATAAATTGTAAAATTATAAATATCATTATTATTTAAAGTTTCAATTATTAATCTTTTATTTATTATATACACTTCATTTACATAAGTTGGATCTAAATTACATATATAATAATTTATATAATCTTTACGATAATAATCATATAAATCAAGTAATAAATATTCTTGTTCAAATATTAATGGATAATGATAAAAATTAGAATCACCCGATAAATTAATAGCTGTTTCATTTGTTTCTATTATATTAAATTTAAATAATATTTTTGTATTTGTTGATTCTTTATTACCTGTTATTTCAATTGGATGAATATTATTATTACCATTATTAATTATTGTAAATTCATCATTTGCTATTGATACTATAAATTCGGATCCTTTTACAATATTATAAATTAAATTAGTTTGTTCAATATAATCACTTACTTTAACAATATTACTAAATTCTATTAAATTAATATTTCCTAATTCTCTTGTATATATAATTTGTTCTGTTGAACTAATTGTTCCGGTATCAATACCAATTATAGTTGTTCCACTATTTTTTTCAACTGTGGTTATTACTTCATCTCTAGTTCCTAAATCTGTTATTCCAGTTTCTTTTGTAATTATTGATGTTATTGTTGTTTTTATTGAATCTTTTAATACATTTAAAGATGTTTCAATTGCACTAATACCATATATACCTTTATTACTTGTAACACTAATTTTAATTTTGTTTGAATTTAATATTATAGTTGCCGATGATGAATCAATAGTACTTTCAATATTATTTTTAATTTTAGAAATAATATTTTCTTTTATTGTTGTTTCCATATCGTCAAAAATGATATTATCAAAACTTATAGTATTACTAATTTCAACATCACTACTACGTAATTCAACAATTTCTAATTTATTGATATAAATTCCAATATCATCTTCTATTTTACCAGGTTCTAATTGATTTTTTAAATTACCAGTAATTTTAAATATATTTAAAATTTCACTTGTTATAGTATCTTTTAAAAATTTATTTTCAACTACTTCTTGTAGTTTATTAATAATATTGGTATCTAATCTTAATGTATCACTTGTTTTTAATTTAATTTTAATTTTTAATGAACCACTTAAAAAACTTAAATCATCTAAATCTATATCTAATACATCTTCACCTAATTTTTCTTTTAATAAATCAATTATTGTTATTTTAAATTGTTCTAATTCTCCACTATCCATATCATCATATTTTACATTTTCTATTAACATTTCAAAATCTACAAAATCATCACCTGTATCACTTATTATTTCTTTAGGTTCTGTTGTTGTTATTCCTATTGTTGCTGAACTTTCACCTTCAGATATAAAACCAAGTAATTTATCTACTGATGCAGTTTCAATACTTGTTGTTATAATTTCGGTATCAACTGGATTTTCAGGATCTTGAGGAACTGCTATTATTATATTACCATCCGATATTACAACACTTACATCTTTGTTATCTACACCTAAATCACTTATTATTTGTTCTTTAACTAATTCTACATCTAATGAACTTGAGTCACTTGGAATAGAATAACTTATTGAAACTATATTTTCTTCTGTTTCTTCTGATTCTATTATTTCTATAGGTTTTGTTATATCATAAGAAGATTCCGATGGTTCTTGTTCAACAATTACATTTTGACTACTTAATTCTGTTATTATTAAATCAGTTTGTAATGTATCTGCATAATCATCCGCTATACTAATCTCCTCAACTTGCCTTATTGATAATTTTATTGTATTTGCTTCAAAATCAATTGTAATATCTGTTTCTTCTATTTGATAATCTTCAATTATTTTATTTTTAATAATTTCTTGATTTCTAGGTATTGTAGTATCGATGTAAGGCATATCTAATTCAACTTCTGTTATTTTTTTTGTTTCTGTTGTTTCTATTATTGGGTTTGCAGTTATTTGAACAATGCTATTTTCTATTTCTTTAATTTTAGTTATTATATTTGATTTTAAATTAGGATGATTTATTACTATATCTGTTATTTCTTCAATACTTGATGATTCTGTTGGTATTATAATTGATTTAACACTTATAAATCCTGAACTATCTATTATAACTTCTGTTTCAATATTTTCTTCAGGAATAAAAGTAGTTCTTACAATTTGATCTTTAACAATTTTATTTAATTCATTTTGATCTAAATCTCCATCTTCAATATCTGTTAATGTTATTGTTGATATAACAGCTCCATCAGATTCTTGTGTTGCTTCTAATACTAAGTTCTCTGTATCTAAATCATCAATTTTAGTTTTAATAATATTAAAACTATTAACTATTTCTGTTGTTGTTGGACTTTGTATTATTGTAGATGGATCATCTAATTCATATATTACAGATATAATTGGTTTATTTGTATCAGGATCTTTTAAAATTTTAATTTCTTTAATTTCTCCAGTTGATGATTCTCTAGTTTGATGTATTAAAATACTTTTATCATTTTCAGTTAAATCATTAAAATTAAGATTATTTAATAGTATATCAAATGTTTTAATTTCTTTATTAACTGCAGTTTCTGTAATTTCTATTGGTATTGTTGGAACATCACCAGTTATAGCAATACTATCATCAATAATGTAACCGGTTTCTATTTCTTTTACTTTAGTTATAATACTGGATTTATCTAAAATTAAAGTATCTACAAGTTCTGTATCAGTTGTTGTTATAATTGATTCAACAGTTATAGTTCCTAAACTATCCATTTTAATTGTTGTTTCAATATTTTCAATTGTTTCACCACTTTTTTCTACAAGTTCTTCTTTAACAATTTTTATTAATTCATCTTGATCTAAATCTCTTTCTTCAATAGTTTCAAATGTTATTGTTGATATAACAGTTCCTTCAGTTTCTTGTGTTGTTTCTACTAGTAAGTTATCTGTATTTAAATTATTAACTTTAGTTTTAATAATATTAAAATTAGTAATTATTTCTGTAATTTTAGGTGGTTCTATTGATATAGATGAATCAATCGGTTTATCATATACTACAGATATAATTGGTTTATTAGTAATAGGATCTTTATTTATTCTTATTTCTTTTATGGTTTCGGTTGATGATTCTATAGTTTTTTGTTTCAAAATATTCTTATCATTTTCTGTTAATTTATCAAAATCGACGTTATCTAATGTTATATCAAATATTTGAACGTCTTGTGTTGTTAATATTTTTGTTGATTCTTCTAATGGAATTGATGGAACACTGGTAATAAATGAACTTTTAGATGCTAAATATTTATTTTTTATTTTCTCACTAAGTTTGCTCATATCATTTAAGGCTGTTGTATATTTTACACGAATTTCAATTTTTACAAAATTATCATCATTTGCTGTTATTTCAGATTCTATAAAATTTATATTATTTTCTTGTATTTCTTTTATTCCATCTTTAACAAATTCTTTTATAATTGATACATCTTTTGCTTTAAATAATATAGAATCTAATATTAAATTAAGTGTTTTTATTTTTATTTCAATTGATGATGTTGTTGGTGTATCTAAAATAACTTTCGATTCTAAAGTTTTTGTATCAATTATTTTTGTTTTAATAATTTCACCTATTGATTCTGTTGGTTCGGTTGGTTCGGTTAGTTCGGTTAAACTTGTTTTAACACTTTGAATAGTGTCTTCTGTTACTTTAATTGCAGTTGAAACAATAACTTTATCTCCATTACCTGATAAAGTTATAATTATATCATTATCTAATATTTTACTATTTTGTTCTTTCAATGAATTCTTTGTTTGTTCAATAATAATGGCTTTATCTTCTGTAGTTAATTTTGTATAATCTATATTTTCTAATGTAATTGTTTGTGATATTATTTGCTGTGATTCTTCAGTAGTATCTGTTTCTCCAGATACTAATATTGCTTGTAAATCTGCAATATATTCATCTGTTGTAGTTGATTGTGAAATATCAGGATTAACTGTTAATACTAATTCATCATCAACAATACTAATAATTACAGATTGTAATAAGCTATTTTTTAATTCTTCTGAATTTATTGAAGTATCTTTACTAAATTTCTTAGCAACTAAAGAATTAACTAATTGTTTTTTAAATGTTTCAATTTTTTCAGGACTATCGAAAGAACTAGAATCTGTTATATCCACAGTCATTGATCTTTGATAAATCTGATCACTAGTTAATCCACCTTCAATTATAATAAATGGTTTTTCATTTACAAATACAGAATACTCTAATTTCTTAAAATTTTCATAATTTTCAACATATGCATCAAATAATAATTCATATTTTTTACCCGAATTTGCTAATATTATATTTAATTCATTTGTTATTTCATTATAATTATATGCAGGTGTTCCTTCTTTACCAAAACGATATGGATTTGTGGAATTAAACGGTAAATCTATTTTTATATTATTAACTAAAGCATTATGGGTTTTTTTATCCATATTATTGAAATAATTTATTTCAGATATTAAATTTGATGATTTAAATTCAATTTGATATTGAATAATATTATATTCTTGTAAATGAATAGTTTCTATATTTTCCATATTACTATAAATACTTATACTATTACTAATAGGACTATAAAGAATTAATGCATAAAACCAATTATTTGTAAAATAATTAATAGATTTAATTTCACTTGAATTAATATTTAATTCAAGATCAATATTGCTTTCAACCCAAAAACCAAATACTATATTACTAGTAGATATTATATATGATTTTTCATAAGGATTATAAACATTTGTTGTAATATTTGGTCCTGCACCTATTTCCAAATCACCTAAAATATAAGTTTCTATTAAATATTTACTAATATAATTTGTTGCTTCATTATATTCTATATTTGATGTTATTTCATACGCACCTTTAAATTCAATTATTATATTTGAATTTGTAGTTGTTTTAAATTGATCTTTTATATTTATTTGATTACCATAATATTCTATTATTATATTACTATTATTTTTATATTCTATAGGTGGATCTTCAATTACTTTTAATATAAAATTGTTATTTGAGGTTTGATTATCAATATCAATGTTGAAATTTACATCATATTCAATATTACGTTTATCTTTAATATATTTAAATTCTGTAGTATTAAGTGTTGAGTCTATAGTATATTGTATGATATCTGGAATATATTTAAAAGAATCAATATATTTATCAATTCTATTAATTGATTTTTCTATTACTAAGTTATTATAAAATGGATAATTACAACTATATACATCATATATATTTGAAAAATATATTGGATTAATATTTGTTAAACTTGAATGTTTTTCAGTTATTATTGGTAATTCTAATAATCGAACTGTTTTTGATAATTTTTCATTTTCATAATGAAGACTACCATTTATAAAACTTTCAATTGTTATATAATATTCTTCACCTTTACCATTTGCAGTAATTTTTAAGTTTGAAGTATTTTGAATATAATATAAAGTATTATCAGAATATTTATTATTTGATAAACTTATATTAAATTGTTGATCTGTATTTGGATGATGTGTTAAATTTTCGAATAATTCTGTCATATCAATATCAATATCAATTTTATAAATATTAATGAATTGATCAAAATCATAAGTTGTTGATATATCTTCTATTGTGTTTAATTCATTTATATTTAATTCTAAATCTATATTACTTTCATATGGTAAATAAAATGTATCGGTTACCTTTATTATAATATCGTAATTACAATTATGATAATCAAATTTTAAAATTAAATTACTATCAACAATATTAATATGTTCATTTGAAAATGTTGAAAATATTGTTTCAAAACTTAGATAATCTAAATATTTATAATTATAAAAATCTTTTAAATTAATTATTTGATTACTTTCATTATTTGTAATATCAAAAGTAGGTGGAACTAAATTATAAATTATTGATGGTATTTTTTCTTCATTAATTTGTAATGGTACACTTAAATTACAATTAATTGTTTTAGTAATATCTGATTTATCAATATTTGTAATATCAAAAAATAGATTTAAATCATATGTATTATTACGAAAATCTGGGTTTATAGTTAATTTTTTATTATTATTATCAATTATATAAAATGGATTAGCATTTCTAGTAGTTCTAATATTATAATTATCAATTGGTATATAGGTAGCATTTGATAATACATTTATATTTAATTCTAAATTAAATTCTATAGCATAATTAGTTATAAAATTACTATAATCAAAAATGTATTGATTTGATGTAAAAGTAAAAGAATCTGTATATGAATTAATTTCTAGAACTGGTAATTCAACAAATTTATATACTAATTGATCAGATATTGCTTGAATATCTTTATTATATACATCAATATATATTAAATATGATTCATTTCTATAATACGGGATTATTGTTATTTCATTATTATTAATTTCTACAATATTATTACAATATAAATTACTATCAGTTAATATTGAAAAACTAAAGTCATATCTAGATATATCAAGTGTTTGATCTTTAACTAAATCTTTCATATTACAAATAATGGGTGTATGTCTTAAATTATCAACTAATAATGATGTAAATATTGGTCTATTTAATTTTAATGTTTTAGTATTTAATTTCACTAAAGAATTATAATTATTAAAAATATTAATATGTATAACTGTTGGTGCAGTATCATCTGTTAAATTTATAAGATTTATTGTTTTTTTACTAGTTTTTGCTTTATTACTATTATTTATAATTAAGATCTAAAATATCACCTATTGCAGTTGGTTTAAATGATAAAACATTGTTTTGCGAGCGTAAGTATTCTCTACCATTTTTATATAAAATTAATTGACTTGTTGTTATTATTTTATAATTAATATTAACATATGCTATATTAAATTCATAATCTGTTATATCTCCAAAACTATCTGCATAATATAATTTATTATTTTTATAAAATAATAATATTTCTAAATCTGTATCTCTACTTATAATTTCTATTTCAAAATCTAATTGAACTTGTTCTTTATATTCAGGCAATATATGATAACGAATATCAAAATATTCTTCAAAATTTAATGTATAATAATCTTGTGTAATTGTAAGAATCGTATCATTTTCTATTAATGTTTCTATATCTGGTTTGATTCCTTCAATAACTTTAATTTCTTTTTTTAAATTTGCTGTTGAATATATACTATCTTTTGTTTCTATTTCAATAATATATGTTTGATTACGATAATCTGGTATAATTATTAATTTATTATCTTCAATTTTTGTTACAGGTTCTGTATTATCAATATTAGATCGTAATGTAATTTCAGTTTTTGTAATATAATTTAAGTATTTGATATTATAATTAAGTGTATTTGATTCTTTAGATTCAAAATAATTAGAAAGTAATAAAGTTGTATCTATATTTTCTGTAATATTTGTAAAATTTTGTAATGAACGGATAGGATTATCTTCAATTATATTTATTTTTAATGAATTTTGTGGTGTAGATCCAATATTATATTCTAAATTTGAAGCTTTAATTTCTATATTATAATTGATATCCCTATATTCGGGGGTAAAAGTAATTTTAGATCCATTTATTGCATAAAGATCAGTATTAATAGGATTAACAATATAAATAAGTTCAAATCCTACAATAGTATTATAATATAGTTCATTAAGATCTAATTCAAAATTATTATTTGATAATGTGTATTGATGTGTTTTATATTTATCAATTAAATATGGTGGTGTTAATTCTTTTTCTATTATATTAATAGTAAAATTAAAGTTTTCAAATGAAGAATATATATGTGTAATTAGTTTTATATTAATTGTTAGACTATATGGTTCATCACGATAATCCGGATTTATAGTAAATTGATTTGCATTATTTTTAACAATAGGGTCAATATCAGGGTTTCCTTTACTAATTAAATTAATATTAGATTCAATTGTAAATTCTTTTTCGATTGAAGTTAAATTAATATTAATATAATCATTTAAATTAATAATAGTGGATTCATATATATCAACAAGATTAGTAATTGGGTTTGTAATATCAATTAATGCTTTTTGATTAAATGTAAGTTCAATAGTTTCAAATACATTGTATGCAATATCAGTAATAATTAATGTTTTCTTTAAAATTCTTTCGGAATTAAAATAAGTATTTTTATTAATTGTTAAAATTGAATTTGTAATTTCAAATAAATTTGCATATTCATCTAGTGGATAATCTGTATTTGAAGTTAATTGAAATGATAATTGTGTATTTGCTGTTTTTGAAATAAAATATTGATTTAAATCAATATTTTCATTTGTATCAGAATGTTCATATACTATGTTAAATGTTGAATCAGATTGAATTGGTTTTGGTGGTTCTAATTCTGCAATATTAATGGTATAATATGTAGGTAATTGTGGATATTCATTGTGTTTTGCTGTAATAATAATGGAATAATTTTGATTTCGATAATCAGTATTGATTAGTATTTTTGTATCAGATGTTTGTTTAATAACATTATGTTTAATATGAGTTGTTGATGTATAAAATCGATTAGTTTCTAATGAAATATCAGAAATAATTTCATATTCATAATTAATATTTAATTGATTTAAATTAACATTATTACTGAATAAATCTAAGTAATTAATTTCAAAACTATTATAACCTTCTTGATTTTCTATAAAATTATTAGAAGATTCATTTATTAATATAATAGGTGATGGTTCTTGTATAATAACATTGGTTATTGTTTTTTTATCTTTATAATATTGATAATATAAAGGATCATAAGTCATTATTTGAACCGTAGTTTCTTTAGGTTCATTATTTGAACCACGAAAATCAAATATATAATAATATTCATTATTAAAATTGGAATAATATTCTTTATCTATATTTGAAAATACTATATTATCAATAGGTAATTCATATTCATAATATATTGATGTAATATTTGGAGTAGTTGTTATACTTGTTTGATCTATATTATTAATAAAAGTTTTAAAAAATAAAACATTTTCTTTTAAATTATTTCTAATATGATAATTTGTATGAGAAAATATTATAGTATCATTACTATTATCTGGATGAATTTTAATAATAGAAGGAATATTTTGTTCAACAATTCTAATAATATAAGGATCACTTAAATAATTAAAGCTATCATATTGTTCATATTTATATGCATTAGAACTATCAATTGCACGTATATTAATATCAATTGTTTGATCTCTAAAATCAGGTTGAATTGTAAAGAAATCATTTGGTATTTTAAAATTAGAATCACGTATTAAATTTAATCCATCGGTAATAAAAGATATATTTGATTCTAATGAATTTCTAATATTAGGCAAATCAGTAACATAAAAATCTAATGTATCACCTAATGTTGAACTAAAATATTGATTAAAATTACTAAATGAAATAGGTGTTATTGATACATTACAGGTTAATATTGGTTCATTTGGAGTAATTAAAGTTGGTTTGGTAGCTCTTAAATGTATATCTTCTAATCTTATAGGTTCCGTTCTTGTTTCACTCGATGCTTCAGAATAACTCGTAAAAATACTTGTATCATCAATATTCGAAAATATAGGATTTAATACATCACCATTATCTAGTAAAAAGTTTTCTGCATTAACTAGCCTATTATCAACATTAGCAATTAAGTTGTAAAATTTTTCAAGATCATTTCTTATAAAAGATAATGCATTTTCTAAAACATCTAAATTACTCATAATATATATATTATCTTTTAACTAGAAAATGTTTATAATAACATTCTAAAAAAATAAACATAAAAATCACTCAAATAAGTTATTCAGTATTATTAAATGATCCTAATTTTTCTGCAAATTCTTTAATTAATTCTTCATATCTATCCGTAGAAGCTTCTTTATTATTATCTAACCAACTAATACCTTCATCTATTATTGGCATTAATTTATTTTTAAGTTCTTCAGATTCATTTTCAATTGTATTTTTTTTATCATATAATAATGTTTCTAATCTATTTCTACTTTGAATATTATTTGCTCTTTCTTCATCTTCTTGTTTAAATTTTTCGGCTTCTTCTATCATTTTATCAATTTCTTCTTTTGATAATTTATTATCATCTTGTTTTATTTCTATATTTTTTGTATTACCACTTGATTTTTCTAATGCTGAAACTGTTAATATTGAATTTGCATCTAATGAAAATGTTACTTCAATTTGAGGTTGTCCTCTTGGCATTGGAGGTATTCCTTCTAAATTAAAAGAACCTAATTTTCTATTTTTATCTGCAATTGGAGATACACCTTCTAATACTTCAATTGTAACAGCGGGTTGATTATTTTCAGCGGTGCTAAATGTTTGTGATTTTTTGATAGGAATTGCAGAATTTTTTTCAATTAATGGTGTCATAATAGATCCATTTGTTTTAATACCTAAATTTAATGAACAACAATCAACTAACAATAGATCTTTAGTTTTTTCATCATTTGTTCCCGTTAATATTGCTCCTTGAATTGCTGCACCAAAACATACAGCTTCATCCGGATTTATTGATTTATTTAATTGTTTATTATTAAAATATTCTGATATCATTGTTTGTAATTTAGGAATACGAGTACTACCACCTACCAACACTATTTCATTTATATCTTGTATTTTTGTATCTGTATCTGTCATTACTTGTTTAATTAATGCAATACACTTTTCAAAAATAGGATTACATATTTGTTCAAATTTTGCACGGGTTATAGAACTATTATAATCATTTCCTTCAAATACTGATTCTATTTCTATACTTGAGGTTGTTGAAGTTGATAAATTCTTTTTTATGTTTTCTGCTGCATTTTTAAATCTTTTCATTGCTTTTGGTGATGTTGTAGGATCACATTTAAATTTACGTTTAAATTCATTAACCATATATTCTACTATATTATTATCCACATCAGAACCACCTAAAAACTTATCTCCTGCTGTCCCTTTTGTTTCATATAATCCACCATCAATTGTTAAAATTGACATATCTGCTGTTCCACCACCTACATCTACAATTAATATATTTATTTCTCGAGATGAATTATTCTTTTCAATACCATAAGCTAATCCTGCACTTGTTGGTTCATTTATAATTCTTAAGACTTCTTCAAAACCTGCTATTTTACCTGCTGATTTTGTAGCATTCCTTTGAGAATCTGCAAAATGAGCTGGTATTGTTATTACTGTTTTTGTTGCTTTTTTACCTGTATATTCTTCTGCCATTTCTTTCATTTTTGACAATAACATTGCGCTGATTTCTTCTGGATAAAATTTCTTTGTTTCATTCTTATATTCTACTTCAAAATATATTTTATCATTATTATCACCTTTTATTATAAATGGATATCTTGGAATTATTTCTTGAATCTTTGGATCACTAAAATTCATACCTATAAAACGTTTTGCATCATATATCGTATTCTTTGGATTCATTGATGATTGATTTTTAGCTATGTTTCCAATTATTCTTTCATTTTCACTAAAAGAAACATATGATGCAATTGTTCTAGCACCAGTATGTGGATCTATTACAATTTCAACTTGTCCATTTTGATATATTCCTACACAACTATAAGTAGTTCCTAAATCTATTCCTACACATATTTCCATTTTATTAATTTAATACTAAAACTTTTATATATTTTTAAATATAATTGTAATGATTTATGATAATTATTTTTATTTTTATTTATTAAAATACAATGAAACAATGTAAATGTAAATGTGGTGGATGTGTGAAAAAAGGTGGTGCTTTTATGCTTGAAACAATTTTTATAAACGGTGGTTATACTTTTGAAGATTTAAAAAAATTATGGGGAAATAAATATTATGATTATCTATTAATTATTTATAATAAATTAATAAATAATTTAGAAGATTCAAATAAAATAATTTCATTAATTTTACATATTATATCATTATTAACATTTCAATATTTAAATACAAATGATCTAAATAAAATACATTCAATATATAATTTTATTACTATTCATGAACTTAATTATTTATATCAAGCGATTTATGATAATATTCATATGGAACCTTTTTTTGTTTTAAGAATGAGCAATTCACATAATTTTGTATATTCTAATTCATTTATTCAAGAATTATTAACACAAAATTTACTTCAATATGATCTTTATAAATCATATTTAACTATGTTAACTGATGATCAATATTCTTCTGATTTTAAAATGGCTATTACACATTCTTCATATAAATCTACCATTGTATCATTCTTTTCTGGTAATAATTTATTATTTATTAAAAATAAAATTAATTGGAATTCACATCCAAATGTTATTAGCGCACATTTATTATTATTAACAAATGACATCGAAACAAATACATTAAAATGTTTAATGTTAACACATAAATCTAGTAATATTAGAGGTTCTTTAATAGAAACTGATTGTCGTTTAGGACCTCCTGGTGGTTTAATTGATCCTACAGATAATACACCCTGGGATGCTATGGTTCGTGAATATAAAGAAGAAGTTAATTTACATTTACCTAATAATTTTACATTATTAAATACTTTTATTTGGAAGAAAAAATATGTTATATTTGTTGGAAGCACTGAAACTAGAATTACAGATAAGATTATTGATAATAATGAAATATATTCTCGTAAATGGTTTGATATTAATGATATCAAACAAATAATTAAAAATAAAAATACAAAACAAACAAAAGGTTTATTTAAAATGCGTAATGGTGCTGTTGATTCAACAGCAGCTATTATTGATTTTATGGGTTATTAAAATAAATTATATTATTTTTAATTTATAAATATATAATTGCGCTGTTGTATTAAAATTGCTAATATAAAACATATTACACCAAATGTAATATGTATCCAATGACTTGGACATTGTTGAATACCAAACATTCTTGCAATTTCACAATGTTGTTTATGATTAAATAAACTCCAAAATATAGCATTTAAAATTAAAAATATTACAATTATATTGTATAATATTTCCATTTTATTTTTGAATAATATAAAAAAATGATATTTTATTATTAATAATTATATAATGATACCTATCTATACAGATGGCGCTTGTTCTAAAAATGGTTATCCAGAAGCAAAAGCAGGTATAGGAATATTCTTTGCTGATAATGATCCACGTAATGTTAGTTCAATTGTAGATAAAGATAAATATAAACAAACTAATAATGTTGCAGAATTATTAGCATTCATTACTGCAATTAAAATTGTTGCTAATGATGGAAATAAATACAAAATATATACAGATAGTGAATATGTTATTCGATGTGCAACTAAATTTGCAAATTGGTTAAAGAAAAAAGATAAATCTGAAATTAAAAATTATGAATTAGTTGAAGAATTATATCAATTAGTTGAACAATATAATATCAAATATGAGCACATTAAAGCACATACCGGATTTAATGATGAACATTCTTATGGAAATGAACAAGCAGATAAATTAGCAAATAATGCTATTGGTGTTCAAACTGTAAAACGCATTTCTTTAAGTATTCCATTTGATTCTAAAGATAAAGCTAAAGAATTGGGTGCAAAATGGGATAAAGATATTAAAAAATGGTATTATGAAGGTAATGATAATGATATTATAGAACAACTTAAAAAACTTGAAGTTAAAGAACATTATCTTAATATTCCTTTTGCAAATAAAGATAAAGCAAAAGAATTAGGTGCAAAATGGGATAGTAATGTTAAAAAATGGTTTTATTTAGATAATTTAGATGCTGATAAAATTGCAAAATTATTGAAACTTAGTAAATAAAATGATAAGTGCAGTTATAATATCAACACCTTTAATCGATTTTTATTATTCATTTAGAACTTTCAATAATATTATGTTTATTGAGATTTCTGAAAAATCATCTCATAATCAACACACAATTACTAATTTATATCATTGTTCTTATAATCTTTTTATTCAATACGATAATTGGTTTCATTTATATAATTTATCTTTATTTACATCCAAACCTACTAATAATAATACTAAAATGATCGTTGATATTTTTTGGTGCTTAATATGTAAAAAAAAATATAAATATATTAAACCTATTGAAACACTTCATTATAATAATCATTTAAAAACATTACCATATACACCATCCAATATAATAAATGATTGTTTAACAACTTGTTTAATAAATTCATTATCCAATGATATTGATATAATTGAAGATACTATATACACTGTTGGTCTTTATTATAATATTATTATATTTGCATTGTATGCGGAAATTAAACTTAAATTAAATACAAATTGTATTGAATATATTTTATCATATTGCTTTTAAGGATTCATCTTTCGCGAATCTACACCCCATTCCAATAAATTTTGTTGCAAAACTGGATGAAAATCTATTTTATTACTTTTTTCTTTTGTTATTAAATTTTGATATCTTATACGAAATCTTCCACTACTTTTTGATGCAAAATTCTTCCATCTTTTTATTTGTCTTTTATCATCAATTGTTCTTCTTCCATTATAAAAATTACAATACCATTGTATCCAACCTCTAGGATCTATTTCTTCATCTATCCAACCTTTTGACACCCAATCCTTATAACTTGATCCTGCTTTAACTTTATATTTATTAATAGTTTTATCATAATTTTGCGTAATAAGTTTATGTAAAGGTATTTTTAATAAAAATTTAAATTGTTTGTAGTCTTCTATAGTATAACTAATATTTGTTTTTGGTGATTTAATATTACGAAAATATGAACCACCAATAATACCTGCATTAAACATTTCATATGGTGTTAAATCAGGTGTAAAATCTAAATGATCTTTAAATAATAAAACCATATTTTTTTTATAAATGATGAAATAAAATGCGATGAATAAAAACTTATTGCAAATATATAAAATATATAATATTGAAAGTTTTTATTATTTACAAAAATTAAAAAATAATCTTAATATAATCTTTAAAAATTTAATTAATATTAAATGTAATATTAGATCCTATAAATATATTAATATTATTGAAAATGATCTAATATTTGATATATCTGATCATATTATTTATAAATTAATTAAAAATCATAATTTTAAAATTATTAATAATCAACAAGATAATAAATATATTAATTTAATTCAAATTCAAACATTGAAATATGAATATTATTTTAAAAATAATATTAATTTTCATTCACCATTATATCTTAAAATAATCGATCAAATTAATATTAATAATAATTTTCATTTTATTTTTATTTTACATCCACAAAATAATACTCCTATTGGAATTCGTAAAAATAGTGATATTGAAAATACTCTATTTCAATTCAACTTTTTTGGTAAAAAATTAGAACAATGTATTAATAACACATTAACTATCGTATTACACAATCACGAAAAAGATGCATTATTCTTAAATACGAATTATACTACTTTTCCTACTATTTATTTTGTATATGAAGCACGTAATCATATATTAACAAATATTAACAATATTTCAAATGATAGATATCTTATGGAAATGGTTAAATATGTTAGAAATAAAGGTTATATTGTCAATATACACAGACAAAATAATCAATTCGTTATGGGACTTGTACATTAATTTTTTTATAATATTCTATAATTTTTTTATAATATTCTATAATTTATTTATAATATTCTATAATTTATTTATAATATTAATTCATTTTGTAAATGATTCTATAATTTATTTATAATATTAATTCATTTTGTAAATAATTATAAATCCTTACAATATTATTAATTCATTTTGTAAATGATTCTATAA
>Ga0228650_1000115_pt1 | contig 25287 bp, 17 predicted proteins | sample 62DmetaG_FD_183171 | JGI IMG/M metagenome (GOLD analysis project Ga0228650, IMG submission 183171) | Seawater microbial communities from Monterey Bay, California, United States - 62D | ecosystem: Environmental > Aquatic > Marine > Coastal | place: USA: California | collected 2016-10-28
CGAAGTCCGCGGCCAGTGGAAAAAAGTGGCCGGCATTCCAACCATGCCCACCTACAACCCGTCTTACCTTTTGCACAACAACACCTTGCAAACAAAGCGAAAGCTCTGGGAGGATATGCTCGAGGTCATGCAAAAGCTGGAAATCGAAGTGAGTCCGCAGCAGAAGGGATATTTTTTACCTAAATAAAAAAGCCGTAGCTGTGCGGCTCTCGATAAGGCAAACTAAATAATCGCCCCTAGGAGGACACGGCATGCGTCTGCGTAAAGCTGAGCGCCTGACCATCCTCTTGCAGATCCACTTGGATGGATTCCCCTGACTTGATCGAGCCAGCTAAGATCGCCTCAGCCAGTGAATCTTCCAAATACCTTTCGACTGCACGACGCAACGGTCGAGCGCCGTACTTCTCATCGTAGCCCTTCTCGATTAAGAACTCCTTCGCAGCATCGGCAAATTCGAAACTGAGACCACGCTCCTTGAGCCGTTCGGAAACATTGCGTAACTCCAAATCGACAATCGAATGCATATCCTCACGTCCGAGTGACTTAAAGATCACCAAATCATTCAAGCGGTTGAGGAACTCTGGCTTAAACACGCGTTTTGTCTCATCAAGTATCTTCTCACGAATCTTTTCGTACTCGTTGTCGGCAGATTCCTCTACCCCGAAGCCCATCGACGTATTTCGCTGCAAAATATCGGCACCGACATTTGAGGTCATGATTAGTATCGTATTACGGAAATCAATTTTACGACCTAAGCTATCCGTCAAACGGCCCTCCTCCAATACCTGTAGCAACAATTGGACAACATCCGGATGCGCTTTTTCAATCTCATCAAAAAGTACCACTGAGTAAGGTTTACGGCGAACCGCTTCAGTCAACTGCCCACCTTCTTCGTAACCGACATAGCCCGGGGGTGAACCGACCAAGCGCGAAACAGCAAACTTTTCCATGTACTCAGACATATCGATCTGAATAATTGCATCCTTATCCCCAAACATCTGTTCCGCAAGCACCTTGGCCAGCAAGGTCTTACCCACTCCCGTTGGCCCCAGAAACATGAACGAACCAATGGGTCGTTTCGGATCCTTTAAGTCGGCCCGTGAGCGCCGCAAGGCTTTCGAAATCACTTCCGTCGCACGATTCTGACCAATCACCTCGTGCTGTAGTTCTCCTTCCAGCTTGAGTAATTTTTGGCTTTCCGCTTCTTCCATACGCGACAAGGGAATTCCAGTCCAGGCAGCCACGACCTGTAACATTTCCTCTTCGTCGACTACAATCTTCGTCTCTTCTCGAGATTTCTTCCAGGCCTCAATCGTGTCTGCCTGTTGCTGACGAAGGCGCTTCTCTTCATCACGAAATTTAGCTGCCTCCTCGAAATGTTGCTTGGCAATTGCATCCTCTTTACTCGCACACACGTCTTCGATGACACCCGTCATCTCTTCAATTTCAGGCGGCCGTTTGAGCGATTCAATCCGTGCACGTGCGCCCGCTTCATCCAAAATATCAATTGCTTTGTCTGGAAGGAAACGCGTAGTGATGTACCGTTCCGAAAGTTTGGTAGCGGCCTCCAGAGCAGCATCAGTAAACGCCACTTTGTGGTGCTCTTCGTACTTTCCGCGGATGCCTTTCAAGATAAGTATGGTATCATCCACGGAGGGTGCCTCCACCTTGACGGATTGGAAGCGACGATCCAACGCACTATCTTTCTCAATGTACTTACGATATTCGGCCAGCGTAGTGGCGCCGATGCACTGCAACTCTCCACGACTGAGCGCTGGTTTGAAAATATTGGAAGCATCCATCGCGCCTTCGGCAGCACCGGCTCCCACAATGGTATGCAGCTCATCAATGAAAATGATGACATTTTTGGCGCGACGGATTTCATCCATCACCGCTTTAATGCGCTCTTCGAACTGTCCGCGATATTTGGTGCCAGCCACCATCAAAGCCAAGTCGAGGGTAATCACGCGCTTATCCAGCAAAATCTCTGGCACCGCACCACTGGCGATCTCTTGGGCCAAGCCCTCAACAAGCGCCGTTTTACCTACGCCGGCTTCACCGATCAGCACCGGATTGTTCTTCGTGCGGCGGCACAAGATCTGGATGACCCGACGTATTTCATCTTTTCGACCCACCACGGGATCCATCTCACCGTTCGTAGCCAATTCAGTTAAATCGCGTCCAAATGCCTTCAGCGCAGGCGTTTTGGATTCTTTTTTGTCATCCGAAGAACCACTCGCGGCACCCGCGGAAGCTTCCTCAGGTTCACCAGAAAAATTGGGATCGAGCTCGGCAAGGATCTCATTGCGGCAACGCTCAATATCGACATCCAACGACTTCAATACTCGTGCCGCGACGCCCTCACCCTCACGCAATAATCCGAGTAAGATGTGTTCTGTGCCGACATAGGAGTGATTCAATGCCTTCGCTTCTTTACCTGCCAAAGCAAGGACTTTTTTAACACGAGGCGTGTAGGGAATGTTACCCGAAGGCTTACTTTCAGGGCCGGTCCCGACTTGCTTTTCAACGGCGCTCCGCACCGTCTGTAAATCTAGGCCCATTTTTTGTAAAACATTCACAGCAACGCCCTGCCCGAGATTGATCAAACCGAGCAAGAGGTGCTCCGTACCCACATAATTATGATGAAACCGGTCGGCCTCCTTACGAGCGAGCGCGAGAACTTGTTGGGCACGGGGTGTAAAATTATTCATCGGTTCCATAGTGTTAGATTACCAAGTGTTATGTTAATTCGTTCACCTTGTCAAAATCGAGGGGCGGAAGTTGGCTGAATTCGTCGCGTAATTTGCGGGCACGCGCGACATCGCGATCCTCGGGCGCAATGCCCGCCTGAGCAACATACTGCACATGCCCGGGTTGGCACTCGATAAACAAACGGTCGATCACCGCGCGGTTTGTCTCGGGTAGCATTGAAAAGTCCACCGCCAGGCGCATCAGCGAGAGCAGGTTCATCGCCTCATTCGACGATAGCACGTGCGCATTGCACAACACACCAAACCCGCGACCGATCTGATCCAATAACTTCTCGCGATTTTCTTCGAGGCACTTGAACCGAGCATTTAGCTCGTGATCGATAATCGTCTTCAACACGTTGCCCAAACGCTCCAGTATCTCCGCTTCACTCTCCCCTAGGGTCTGCTGGTTGGAAATCTGAAAAACATGCCCGGTCGCATCGGATCCTTCCCCAAACAAACCACGAACGGCAATCCCGAGTTGATTGACCGCTCGGATCACCCGCTCCATGTGCTCGGCAATCACCAAACCAGGCAAGTGCATCATAACCGAGGCTCGCAGCCCAGTACCCACATTTGTAGGGCAAGCGGTCAGGTAGCCAAGGGTACTATCATAAGCAAGATCGAGCAACCCTTCCAGCTGGCTATCAAAGGCATCGATTTGCTTCCAAATCGATTTTAAATTAAAGCCTGATTTCAAAAATTGGATGCGCAAATGGTCCTCCTCGTTGACCATCACGGCACAAGTTTGTTCTTTGTTGATAAAGACGCCCGCGCCCTGCTGACTCTCACAAAGTTCCCGGCTAATAAGGTGACGCTCCAGCAAGACCTGTTTTTCGAGATCGGATAAGGCACTGATATCAAAAAAAGCGCCCTTGCGCAATGGAGCCAGATTGTGGAGTTCAGCCGCACACTGCTTCACCACCGCACTGCGCTGTGACGAATTGGCACGTTCTGGGAAAGGTGTGTCAATCAGATTGCGGGCTAAGCGAATACGCGTACTCAGTACCACCGGCACTGCCTTTTTAGTGCTGTGCGTGAGCTCCGCGCGATTATTCGTTATGAGCGATTCAATCATGAGCTGCCGAGTTCTGCTGCCTCGCATTGTGCCGCTTCAAGCGCCTTGATCTGATCACGGTAGCGAGCAGCCTCCTCATAGGCTTCCGCTGCTACCGCGCGTGCCAATGCCGCATTTAAATCCTGTAACTCTTGCTGACTCGAAAGCCGTTTCGATGCTAATTTTGGAACCTTGCCAGTGTGTCGCTCACCGGCGTGCATATCTTCTAAAACTGGCTTCACGAGTGACGAAAAGCATGTATAGCAGTGCGCGCATCCCAGTCGACCGGTACGACGAAAGTCTGCCGTTTCGTAACCACACTCCGGACACACAATTTGCTTATCCCCACGCTCGGGGCTCAGCGCGGTGTGTGAAAGTAGATCGGCCAGCGAGAACCCCTCTGGGTCGGTAACCCCTTTCTTTTGAGCACAAGTCTCACACAGGTCCACTTTGTGGATCTTATTGTTCACAATCTGGGTCAGGTGAACAGTCGCCTCGCTGTCACAGAGGCTACACTTCAAATTATCGGCCATGTCTTTAGATTAGGTGAATGCCCAATGATCGCAAAGCGAAAGTACAAAATCGAGACAATCCGACCCATTTGCGCACTGAGTTTATGTGTTTTTTACACATAATTGCAGATTCAATGCCAACTCTTAGCCTGTCACGGCAATCTTCGCGCCTAGTCCCATCACTTATAAGTGGGTGCCGTCTTTGGAAACCAGCTTACGGAAACATTCCAAGAACTTCGCCGTAATCGGCCCAGGCTGCCCCTTACCGATCGGTCGAGCGTCCACTTCAACGATCGGTATGATCTCCGCAGCCGTGCCGGTTAGAAAAAGTTCATCGGCGACCCATACATCATAACGAGTCAAATTCGCTTCCCGCCACGGAATACCCAACTCGTCAGCAATGGCCAGCGCAGTATCGCGAGTAATTCCTTTAAGCGCTCCGGCACTGGCAGCCGGTGTAATCAGCTCACCCTTATGAATCACAAAAATATTGTCGCCGGTACATTCGGCGACATAGCCTTGATCATTCAACATTATGGCCTCGTGGTAGCCCAAGTGCTGCGCTTCAATTTTCGCCAGAATGTTATTCAGATAGTTGAGCGATTTTACCGCAGGGGGAAGCGCTGCCGGGTTACAACGACGCGTGGGTACGGTAATGATTTTCAGCCCATTCTCATAAAACTCCTGTGGATATAGCTGAATCGTGTCGGCTATGATGATCAATTGCGGTTGGTCGCAATTCTTGATCGAAAGTCCTAGGCTACCGACGCCGCGAGTTACCACTAGGCGGATGTAACCATTTTGCAAACCGTTCGCCCGACAGGTCTCGCAGACGGCATCCGCAATTTCCTGACGACTCCATGGCATTTTCAGCATGATCGCCTTGGCCGAATACTCCAGGCGCTCGAGGTGCGCATCCAATTTAAAGACACAGCCATCGTAAAGACGAATCCCCTCAAAGATACCATCACCATAGAGTAAGCCATGGTCAAAGACTGATACCTTCGCGGCATCGGCATCGACGAGCTGGTCATTCAAATAAATTTTCATATAGATTGGGAAGTTTGCTTATTGGCACAAATCAAATGCCTTGTGAGACAGTCTGATTTAGTTACTCTGCTCAAATTGTAATTGCAAGTTTTCGACGATTCCGGGATCTGCCAAAGTACTGGTGTTGCCCAATTCGCGGCCTTCAGCAATATCCCGCAGAAGGCGTCGCATAATTTTTCCGGAACGGGTCTTCGGTAAATCGACGGAGAATACGATACGCTCGGGGCGTGCGAACTTGCCGATACTTTTGTCGATCATAGCAATCAGTTCGTTGCGCAAATGGTCATCATGATCGCGCCCCTCAATCACGGTAACAAAAGCAATGAGGCCCTGCCCTTTAATTTCATGTGGGATCCCAACGACCGCCGATTCAGCGACATCGGCATGCTCAACAAAGACACTTTCCAATTCAGCCGTGCCGATACGGTGCCCGGAGACGTTGACCACATCATCCACGCGCCCCAAAATCCAGATGTAACCGTCGTCATCTCGACGAGCGCCATCGCCCGGAAAATAATACTCGCCACCCCACTTGCACCAGTAAGTACTTTTGTAGCGCTCGGGATCACCGTAAATACCTCGCATCATGCCAGGCCACGGTTTTTTAATCGCTAAAATACCCGCTTCAACGGACTCACCGGCATCGTTTAAGATAGCCGCATCGACACCAAAGAAGGGTAATGTCGCGCACCCCGGCTTGGTGGGCGTAGCGCCGGGCAGTGGAGTCAACATGTGCCCACCGGTCTCAGTCTGCCACCAGGTATCGACAATCGGGCAGCGTCCCGCGCCGATTACGTTATGGTACCACATCCATGCCTCCGGATTAATCGGCTCACCCACCGTACCCAAGAGGCGCAAGGATGACAGATCTTTATGGGCGACCCACTGATCCCCCCACTTCATGAACGCACGAATTGCGGTGGGCGCCGTATAAAAAATAGACACCTTGTACTTTTCGATAATCTCCCAAAAGCGCCCTTCATCCGGAAAGTTCGGTGCGCCTTCGTAAATGACTTGGCTAACGCAGTTCTGCAAAATGCCGTAAACGATGTAAGTGTGTCCCGTAATCCATCCCACGTCAGCGGTACACCAATAAACGTCGTCAGGTTTTAGATCGAAGGTGTATTTGGAAGTTAAATAACTGAATACCTGGTAGCCAGCCGTGGTATGCATGATACCCTTTGGCTTACCGGTCGTGCCGCTGGTATAGAGCAAGAAAAGCAGATCCTCCGCGTCCATGGGTTCGGCAGGACAGGTGTCGCTCACGTCCGCAGCAACATGCTCATAAAATACATCGCGCCCCTCCTGCATCGGGCAGTCGATCGGTTGATGGCCGCCGCGCTTCACCACGAGCACATCACTGACGCAGGCACAGTCAGCGACACCTGCATCGACGATTTTCTTCAACTCAAGAATCTTCCCCCGACGAAAGCCCCCATCCGCAGTAATCACCATTCGAGTTTCACTATCTAACACTCGATCACGAATCGAATCGGCCGAGAATCCTGCAAAAATGACCGAATGGACCGCTCCGATACGTGCACAAGCCAACACGGCAATCACCAACTCTGGTACCATCGGTAAATAAATGGCAATCCGGTCCCCTTTCTGCACCCCAAGCTTCTGAAGTACATTCGCAAAGCGGCATACTTCCGTCAGTAACTCCGCATAAGAAAGCACTCGTGCATCACCCGGCTCACCCTCCCAATATATAGCGGTTTTGTCTCCGCGGCCTTCGGCTACATGCCGATCCAGGCAATTGTACGATAAATTAGTGCGCGCACCATCAAACCACTTATAGAAGGGCTTCTCACTATCATCCAACACGCTGTCCCAGCGTTTGAACCAGTGCAGTTCATCGGCCGCTTCCGACCAGAAGGCTTGCGGATCCGCGAGACTGCGCTCATAGCTTTCACGATAAGCTGCCATGCTGCCAATGTGTGCGTTCGCAGCAAAGGCATCGATGGGGGGGAATTTACGATTTTCGTGAGAGACCGATTCGAAGGCAGTGGAGCTGGTAGACATTGCTTGTAATGGGAGGCGGGGATCAGAGAAACTCCTAGAGGTAACCCGTATGATGTCTGAGGCAAGCCAGCAGCGAATCGAGGTCAATTTTAAATCTCCACCGTACGGATTCCACGCCTTCATTTTGAATGCTGTTGACAAGGTAGTGATGCCAACGCATTTAAGCCCCTCTTTGCGTGTCAACACGCCTATCAAATGGATAATTTTGCAGATCAGTGTCTCGATATGGCCCGTTCAATTCTGGGCCATAATTTAGAATCAATCAGCGAACAGGGTATCATCGCCCCGTTTGGCGACGAAAGCTCCCGATTGGATGAGCCTGGACACGCAGCACTGGCGATCGGTGAGTACTATCGTGCCACCAACGAAGCACGACTGAATGACTTTGATCTCATCGACCTAGCCGCACGATGCATTACCGCACAAGCGTTTACTGAAGAGGAATTTGAGAATGGGCTCGCCTACTCGGCATTAGGCCTGCTCTCGTTCGGGCCCTCTAAAGAGCGTAATCCGGTTTGGGAGCGTTTGTTGGATCCGACGCGCGAGCAGTTGGACAAGCAACTCCTCGAGCGCAGCGACTACGAAAACCATTTCCAAGTCTTCAATATTGCCAAAGCCGTCACCCGCTTCAGTCTGGGCCTCTCCAAAAAGGATGAAACCGGTCGTTTGATTGATCGTTTCATCGAGCGTATTGAATCCAACTCCAGCGGCGGCTTCTTGGATGATGCCGGCGGCAGTGACGCCAAGCTAGGCGGCTGTTTTGATGTCTATGGCGTTATGGGCTTTGTCTTCATTCGACAAGCCCTACAACTGCACGCCAACATCAACCTACGAGAACGTAAGCTACCGAGCCTGCGCACGCACTCCGAGAAGTATTTAAAAATGCTTCCGGATATGGTCCGCCAAGACGGCACCGGCTTCGCCTACGGTCGATCCATTGGCGCCTATGGGCAGATGCATTGTATCAGCCTGATCTTGCAAGCCTTGCGGGATGACTGGATTGCTCCGAACCAACGGGATCTCTATCTGGACACCGTGCGCCGTTTGTTTGTGAACTTTTTTGCGACCTATTTGGACCAAGAGCATGGCTACCTGGTGATCCGCGATGCTGAGCGCAGCACGGTCCCTTACCACACGACTCGCATGGCCAACTTTGATGCCGCTCGCTATCTGTGCCAGTGGTCCCGCCTCGCGCGTGCAACGGGTGGGAATTCTGCCCCTTCAGCAACCGTTCCGCCTCGTCAGGTCGGTCGCTTCGTGAATTTTGACAAGTCGCATCGCAAAGAGCAGGGTTTGTTCCTATATCAAGATGCCGACAGTGGCCTAGCCTTCCAGTTACCCTTGATTGGCAGCAGCTCTGCCGGTCGCAATAAGTCGGACTACCTCGCCTTCCCGCATTCCCCGGGTATTTTTGATTGGCCGGTCGACAAGTATCTGCCGGTAATGCTGCCTGAGCTTACTTTTGGCGACACAGTCATCATCCCCGCGTTTTACGGTAAAAATTGCACGACCAGTATCGGGCTGCGCAAGTCTTTGGTCTTCAAATACGAGCAACCTGAGCTCATCAGCACCCGCGAAACCGTTGTCAATGGTCTGGGTAGCTGTAAAGTTACGTGGACATTCCAAGGTGGCAAAATCAACTGTGAATTCTGCTTTAGCGTAAAACAGCAAATTCAACTGGATCGTATGCGCTATATCATGCCCATCGCCGCGCCCCACAGTCGCTACCGCGTGGGCACAGCCCACACACTGGGGCCGGAAGGACACCGTACCAATGTGATCAAGGATGACTTCCAAGCGGAATGGAAAGAGCTTGAAACGGTCACTCACGATCCAAACTACCACACTTACTACGGTAACATGCATTACCTGCAAATTTTAGAACGTGACCATCCGCTGATAATGCGCCCCGGTATGCTCTACCGCTTAGCCTTATCTTTTGAGCCGGACATTGCGTTTGCCGATGAATAGTTCGCCGAGCCGATTGCTCGGATAGTCATAGAAGCAGTGCCCCCGGCAACGACCCAGATGTTATCCACACGCATCATCCCATGCCTCGATGTTCATGGCGGACGCGTCGTCAAAGGAGTCAACTTCGTCGACCTCATCGATGCTGGCGACCCGGTTGAACAAGCCAAGGCTTACGAAGCTCAAGGCGCTGACGAACTTGTCTTTCTAGACATCACAGCCTCCAGTGATCAGCGCAGTATTATGCTGGATGTGGTCGAGCGCACCGCATCCGAATGCTTTATGCCCCTCACTGTCGGCGGAGGCCTACGCACCGTCGGCAACATTCGTGACATGCTCAATGCCGGAGCGGATAAGGTTAGCCTCAATACCGCTGCGGTACTGAATCCAAGCCTCATCCAGGAAGCCTCAAGCAAATTTGGCAACCAATGCATCGTGGTTGCCATCGACGCCAAACGGTGTGGATCAGCCGATCAATGGGAGGTCTATACTCATGGCGGACGCCACGCAACGGGTCGCGACGCCATCGAATGGGCTCAAGAAGTGGTACGCTTGGGCGCGGGCGAAATTTTACTCACCAGCATGGATGCCGATGGTACTAAAGACGGCTACGATCTGGCATTAACCAGAGCCATTAGTGATGCGGTCACGGTTCCGGTCATCGCTTCAGGTGGTGCAGGCACATTGGACCATCTCGCCGATGCAGTTTTACAAGGAAAGGCCAGCGCAGTTTTAGCCGCTTCCATTTTCCACTTCGGCACGTTCACGATTGCACAGGCCAAAGCACATTTAAAGGAGCGTGGCCTAGCGGTGCGCAGCCTGTAAAAAACGCACCGCAGCTAGTACTGCTCTCAAACTGAGCCCAGCCGACTGCCTGCGAAGGGCATCTTCGAGCCTCTCGTAATATACGGCACCGAAAGGGTGGTCATGAGGCATTTGCTGACAACAAAAGAACTCTGCTCAAAGCATAGGCAGCACGTCACATAGGCGCTGGCGTCGACAGAAGATACCAAAGACCACCCACACTTTCAGTCGCTCAATCAGATCTCAAAGTCGTGGCCTTTGGCCGCTCCTGCGTCCGTTGGCACATGAATACGATCGACCATTTCCGCGATCGATGCAGGCGTTTTTTCGGTGCAGGCACTCACTACGAACGCGACGAAAAAATTAATGAGCATGCCAACAAAACCAATACCCTCTGGTGTAATGCCGAAGAGCAATTGTTCTACCGTGCCTCCGAGGAACTGGAAATAAATAATGTAACTACTGGTAAACGCAATCCCGGCGATCATCCCCGCAATACCGCCGGCACGATTGATTCGCGTGGTAAAAATACCCAGTAACAAGGTAGGAAAGAAGGACGAGGCCGCCAAACCAAAGGCGAAGGCAACCGTCTTGGCAATAAAGGCAGACGGTGGATTGATCCCAAAGTAAGCCGCCGCTACCAGGGCGGCAAAGGATGCCATACGTGCGTACGCGACTTCCTCGCGGTCCGTCAAATCAGGCTTAATGATCTTCTTCATTAAGTCATGTGAGATGGAAGTCGAGAGCACTAGTAAGAGCCCGGCAGCAGTCGACAGCGCCGCAGCAATACAACCAGCCATCAGCAGGGCAATCACCCACATGGGTAAGCCTGCCATATATGGATTGGCCATGACCATGATATCGTTACCAAAATACAACTCATTCGGATTCGAAGGATCCGCTTTGTTCGCGAGCAAGCGCTCACCGTGACTACCGACACGCTGAGATTCGGGCGCATCGTAGGCAGGATAGATCGGGCCCTTTCCTTGAAAAACGGAGAAGGATCCGGACGCCGACTTACCGGGGCCGTAATACTGAATGCGGCCGTCATTATTCTTATCCATCCAGGCCATTTGCCCCGTCGCCTCGAATTCCTTAAACCACGACGGCGCTTCATGGTAAGCGGTACCGTGCAGCTTTTCGATTAGGTTGACCCGAGCGAAGGCACCTATTGTCGGCGCAGTCAGGTAGACGACGGCAATAAACAACAAGGTCCAGCAAGCTGAGCGACGTACCGCTTTCACATCTTTTACCGTAAAGAAACGGACGATCACGTGCGGTAAGCCGGCCGTGCCACACATGAGTGCGGCGGTGATGCAAAACATATTCATCGTCGACAGCTTTCCTGAGGTATATTCGGCAAAACCCAATTCCGCGTTAATGGCATTGAGCTTGTGCAGAAAAGGTACCGCCGCATCACCCACGCTATAATTACCAATTAAGCCCAACTGCGGGATCACATTGCCAGTGAGTGCCATCGCAATAAAGATCGCCGGAATCGTGTAGGCAAAAGCCATCACGCAATATTGTGCGACCTGCGTGTAAGTAATCCCCTTCATGCCCCCGAGCCCCGCATAGACGAATACGATCGCACTGCCGGTGAGCACGCCTGCCGGGATACCAATCCCAAACAATTGTGAGAACACCACGCCCACACCACGCATTTGTCCCATAATGTAGGTCATGCAGATGAAAATCGCGCAAACCACCGCTACCCCGCGAGCCAGCTTCGAATAATACCGATCGCCGATGAAGTCCGGCACCGTCGCCTTGTTAAATTTCCGCAAGTACGGCACCATCAGAATCGTCAGGAGCACGAACCCGCCGGTCCAACCCATCAAAAAGCGCGACGCATCGTAGCCGCTGATAGCCACAGTGCCGGCCATGGAAATAAAAGTTGCCGCCGACATCCAGTCTGCTGCCGTTGCCATACCATTCGCAAAAGGCGACACACCGCCACCCGCAGTGTAGTATTCCTGGGTCGAAGCAGCGCGCGAGCGTAGTGCGATCGCAATATACAGGGTGAATGAGAGCCCAATAAAAATCAAATTGAGTGAACCTTGTGTCATCTCGGGTTAGGCCTCCTCGACGTGGTATCCGTATTTGACATCCAAGCGATTCATCCAAACAGCGTAGGTAACGAGAATCAGAACAAAGCTGAGGATCGACCCTTGCTGCGCCATCCAAAAACCAAAAGGGGCATGGCCCACAGCGGGTAGGTTCGTATCCATCCAGTCGCGACAGAAAATGGCACAGCCATAACTCGCGGCAAACCACAGTAACAATAAGAATAAAGTGACTTTCATCGTCGCACGACGATGTTCAATGGGGTACTGATTTTTTTCCGGCATAACAGATAAGGAAGGGGTTGACTGCTAAACGACCCCAACACCTAGACTTATTTTTTAGGCAAAGAGAAGATTAATTCACACTGCCTACCCATCCTGTCAGACATCAGACAGTGAGGGAATCCATGCGACTGACGTGGTCACAGTCTTTATTTATAGGCTGCTATAACCCTTTAAGGACACCTTACCAAGCGTAGCCGAAGCGGTATGAAACCACATTCAAAAAATACAAAATTACGCTTGCTTCAAATCATTCAGAAAAATGTCCTCTCATCATGCGTGCCACCACTGTCTTTAATCTTTTAGCGCTCTTTGTACTGCATTCTAGCGCTCAAGCTCATCATACCAGTGCGCCGACGATTCTTGAGTCATCCAATAGCGCGAGTGCACTCGCATTGTTGATGATGACAGTGATCACCTGTTGCTTGATGTTTGGAGCGAGCCCCAAGGCATCCAGCTAGAGTCCACACTCATGACAAAATACTCTGCGCGTGACCTAGGCAGAGTCAGTACATACGCCTCATAGAATGAGCCCGTTAATTATTGCCAGTACCGCAACTGCTGCCGCTCTCTACGCAGGTGGATCGTTACAGATCAAACGCGCGCTGACCCAAGGTGCGGCAAGCAAACAGACGATCGCAGTGACTAACATCGCTATGGCGTTGTGGTCCTTACCTCTGCTGTTCTTGTGCCGCTGCGATTTCGAACCGATCGCTGGACTGATTGCCGTGCTCGCTGGGATTACGCTTTTTATTGGACGTGTTCTTTCAGTTAAATCTCTGGAGGTCGGTGATCTCTCAATCGTCGGTCCACTACTCGGGATAAAGACCTTACTGGTCGCGATCTTTTCGTTTGCGACCGGGCAGGCAGAACTCACTGGCTGGCTATGGGTTGCCGCGATAACTGCGACTCTGGGTGTCATTCTAATCCAACGAGGCCCTCGTAAGCAGGGTAAAAACCGACGGCTCGCTGCCTATTACGCCGCAGGCGCTAGCATCCTTTTTGCTGCCTGCGATATACTCGTAGTCGAAGCTCGTGCAACATTAGGCGTCGGGTGGCTCTCCCCGACCTTGTTTGTAACACTCGCGCTACTGATCCCGCTGTTGGGGAAGCAAGTCAAGGCGCCTGACTGCGCTAAAAAACCCATGTACCTCGGAGCGCTGATTATGGGTTTTCAAACGACATTAATGATTTTCTTGATCAGCCTGACCGGACAAGCCGTCTTGATTAATATCATTTATGCCTCTCGTGCGATCTGGACTGTTGTCGTTGATCGTGTCTTCGGACGTGGCGATGCGGTGGCTGCTTTTTTCAAATGGCGACTGCTGGGTGCAGCCTTACTGGTTTGTTCAATCATCATCATTATCTTCCTGCGCTAAACAGCCCGAAGCCACTGAAAGGTATTTCATCCAGTGAGCGTACTACGATAAGGCTCGATTGAGTTTTCCGGAGACAAAGCCCTCGGCATCCAAGTCGACCTGCTCGAAGCCGAGGGCGAGAATTTGCGAATGCAAGCTGGGCCAATCCGCCTGAATTCGTGACCTCGCCTCCGCAGGTACTTCGATCCGAGCGGTGTTGCCGTAATGTCGCACACGGTTGATTAAAAAACCGGCAGCGCTCAAGATCGCCTCAGCCGCTTCAATCTGGCGCAGTTTCTCAACTGTGATTTGCTCTCCATAAGGAACCCGTGAAGACAGGCAGGGACTCGCTGGCTTATCCCAACAAACCAGATCAAAATGTTCCGCCAAACGACGCACCCCCACTTTGTCGACGGCACAATCGACAAGTGGCGCGCGGACTTGAAATTCCTGCGCCGCTTTGAGCCCGGGTCGGTAATCACCCGCATCATCGGCATTAGTTCCATTCAAAATCCACCAGCCCGGGTAGTCGTTGGCTAAGTCTTTAAGTGCATCATAGAGAGTATGCTTGCAGAAGTAACAACGGTTCGAAGGATTATTATAATAGTCTGGATTCTCGAGTTCACGCGTCGCAATGACTTTCAACTGTAGCCCGATGCTTCGTGCGAATTGCTTGCCCGCATCTAAATCGGAAAGCTTCAAACTCGGCGATGCCGAAATCACCGCCACGGCCCGGTCGGCTCCTAAAAAGTGCTTGGCCAGATACGCCACCAACGTACTGTCGACACCGCCCGAAAAAGCGATGAGCGCACCGGGGCACTGCTCAAACCATCTTTCCAAAGTCGACACTTCTACCATTTATTATGCGATAATCATTTGATTTGTACCTGTCAACTTGCCCTTATAGGCACTCCCCACTTATTGATATCCTATGGCTACCCTCCTCTACCAATGTCCCGCCGGTATCAGCGGTGATATGAATCTCGCCGCACTGGTCGCACTCGGGGTGGATCCCCGCGAGCTGGAAACTGAATTACGTAAACTTCCCTATACTGGCTGGACCCTGCAATTTGAGCCAAGCCAGCGTCACGGCATCAGCGGGCTTAACTGTAAGGTAACGCTCACCGAAACGGCGCACCAACATGACAGTGATCACGCACAGGATAGCGAGCACACACATCACCACCGCACATTCGGAGAAATCCGCGAGGCCATAGAATCCAGCGAGCTGGCAGCCGCCGTCAAAAACGACGCCATCGCCTGTTTTACCGTTCTAGCTGAAGCCGAAGGTACCGTGCATGGCATCCGACCCGAAGCCGTTCATTTCCATGAAGTCGGTGCCATCGATTCCATTATTGATATCGTTGGAGCAGCCATTGGTTGGCACCTCCTTGGAGTGGATCGTATCGTCTGTGCGTCACTTGAAGTCGGGGGTGGCACAGTACGCTGTGCACACGGCGTAATGCCTGTCCCTGCGCCGGCGACCGCTCAACTGCTGAACGGCATCCCCTACAGCGCAGGCGCGACTGATAAGGAGACCACCACTCCGACCGGTGCCGCACTCTTGGTCGGCAAGGAGTGTGAGTTCGCCGCCGCACTCAACGGCACACAACTTAAATCAGCCATCGCAATTGGCGAACGCGATGATCCGAACTTACCCAATGTGCTGTATGTCTCATTGCTCGACGAAGCCGCCACCAACCATATGCCCGTGCACCAAGAGACCGTTTGGGAAATGGCTACCAATATTGATGACATGAGCGCCGAAGCCCTAAGCTACTTGGCCCAGCAACTATTGGATAACGGTGCGCTTGATGTATGGCAGACACCGGCGACTTTTAAGAAAGGGCGTCTTGGTTGCGTACTGCACGCACTGGTGCCAACAGACTTACGCGCGAAACTAGAAGCGTGCTTCTTCAAACACAGTCGAACTCTGGGTGTACGCTATCGACCTTGGCAACGTTCAGCATTACCTCGTACCAGCGAAAGTCTGGAAACGCCCTGGGGTACCGTAGGGCTCAAAACCGCTCAACTACCAGACGGCTCCACACGTCATAAATTTGAACACGACGATTGCACCCGTATTGCCAAAGAAGAAGCGCAAAGCCTCCATTGGGTCGAAACCCAACTCGAAGCAATGATACGTCAACTGGACAAATAAATCATGACTACTCGCGAGCTATTACAACGATTTGAGCGTGGGCAACTGGACTTAGAAACGACCCTCGCACAATTACAGGGGTTCGAAGATCTAGGGCACAGTCGAGTGGACCTCCATCGCGAGCAGCGTAACGGGGCGGCGGAAGTAATTTACGGCGAAGGCAAAACTGCCGAGCAGATAGAAGCCATCATGCAGAGCATGCTCAAGCGGGAGCAAAACACCCTCGTCACGCGACTCGACCGCGCAACTGCGAGTCAGCTCCAAAGGCAGTTCCCACAAGCAGACTATTGCCCGCAGGCGCGGCTATTGCGCGTAAGACTTCAAGAGCCCAAAACCGTTTCCAGTAGAATTGCTATTGTCTGCGCGGGGACTTCGGATCTCAGCGTTGCTGAAGAGGCCAGACAAACCGCTGAATTCTACGGCAATCCAGTCGAGACTGTGTACGATGCCGGTGTCGCTGGCTTACACCGTCTCCTCGCCAGCCTCGACACCATTCGTGCATGCCGCGTAGTCGTCGTAGTGGCCGGCATGGAAGGTGCCCTACCCAGTGTCGTCGGGGGCCTCGTCGATGCTCCAGTCATAGCCGTCCCCACCAGCGTAGGCTACGGCTCCAGCTTCGAAGGACTCTCCGCGTTACTGGGCATGCTCAACACTTGCGCCAGTGGCATTAGCGTCGTCAACATTGACAATGGCTTCGGCGCAGGCTTCCTCGCCAACCGTATCAATCGCCTTTAAACGTGATCGCTTCGGCGGTGACTGCAGGCCGACTCATAATATCCGGCACCATGCTGTAGCGCCACAAAATCGGGTCCGTCTGCCGATTCATTCACCGCAAAGCGAGCCCGCTCCTCCGCTGCGAACGGTTGTGCGGCACAGCCAGCCACGGCTTGATCGACATACTCCAACTTATCCACGCCGACCACATGGCAACATACCTGGGGGTAACTCAAGGCATACTGTAAAACTTGCTGCGCATTGGTCCGCTCATGCAGGTGAGTTCGGCGACTACCACCAAAGCCCTTCATCCCTAACACTGCAATTTCATGTTGCTCACACAGCGGCATTATTTCGCTCTCAAATGCGCGGGATTTCAACGCCCCGACAACTGAAACCGGCATAAGCGTCGCATCCCAAGCATATCCACCTTCGATAATCTCACGATGGACTGCTACATCTGTGTGACCGGTAAAGCCAGTGTAACGAATCTTCCCTTGTTTTTTGGCCAGCTCTAAGGCCTCGATCGCACCTTCCCTACGATACGCATCGTGAGCATCGTCCCCGCTGACACTGTGGAGCATCCATAAATCCAGGTGATCGGTCTGCAAGCGGCGCAGCGAATCCTCCAGCATCTGCATCGCACCCGCTACGTCAGGCGTATAGTGGTTGGTATGGTAATTACAGAATTTGGTCATCAAAAACACTGAGTCACGACGACCCTTTAGTGCCTCCCCCATGTAAGTCTCTGCTTCGCCCTTATGATAGTCCCAAGCATTTTCAAAAAAGTTGACCCCAAGATCGAGCGCACGGTGCGTGATGGCGTTGGCGTCTTTTTGCGAACCAGCCAGATAGAGGGTGTGCCCGCCAAAACCGACGACGGAGAGCTGGTCATCATAACGTCCAAACTTGCGCTTGGGCATCACTACCTTTTCGGCAGCTGCGGCCCAAGCCGATGGGCTTTTCAATAAGGCAGCGGAGCCCAGTGAAAACTGAAGGAAGCGACGACGTGAAACACTCATAAGCAACAAAATTATAGATTACCAATAATTCATATTAAAATAATACGACCCTGCGCTGCAAAATTAAAAAATGATTCTGCTTATAATTTTATTTAACCCACTTCATCGAGTTTAATTGGGCGCATCGTCACCACACAAAAATAGGCTCTTATTGCTCTTGCACCTCAATGCGTAAGAATTGCTGAGAGCCATCCTGCGGTATTTGTACAATAATCGCATCAAGTCCTGTCCCAAAGCCATTGGGAACAATGAAAGAGCTATAGCTTGGCTCACTCCAGTTTTGGAGATCCGTACTGGTTTGCAGCAAATAAACCATCCCTGAGCCACTACGACGAGGATAGACTAACTGAAACTCGGAGCCCGCATCATTAAATTGTATTGGATAGATGCCGGATGATGCGTTTATCGGATCACCACCAAAGACAAATTCCTCAAGGTTTTCAAAACCATCTGAGTCACTATCTACAGCTGAAGTCGGCAAACCGAAGCTGGATCTCCAGATCGCGTACGGCGACATCCCATAAGCAACCATATCATCGTATGAGGTGCCGTAAATTAAGGTATCAATACCAATCGGATTGGATCCATTGAATTGTGTCACGCGAATGTAAGGAGCATTGACCGACGTTGCTGAACCAATCGATTGATTGGACGCAAGCTGTGTATAATTACCGGTCCGATCGCTATCCAGCCATAATGAATACTTGTCCGTATTCAAATCAACACCGACAATGATACTCATACCCGTGGTAGAAACTGCAGGGATGTACTGATTCGCGAGCGAAGCTATATCAAAGAACGGATTGGATGCTCTGGCACGGAGCCGTAGGTAGAAGTTAGTACTATCAAGACTAAAGCCCACTTGTAGCTGCTTATCGGAATCAAAATCCCACGGAGCGAAGTCGACACGCATAAAAACGGCTCCGCCGACGGGTGTAAATTGGTTCGCATATTGAGTATTCACTAGTCCTGAAAACTCTGCCTGACCACTACCGTTGAGTGTCCAGTCCGGGTCATCGTTCCAAGTGGCTCCGGCTACGGTATCCACTGCGCCCGAAATCGATCCTGCCGACTCGTCAAATTGCCATTCAGCCAGTAATTGCGGGCTCGCATATAAGGAGTGTCCATAACGGTAGTCATACATCTCCGAGGCTACTTGGCGCAGGGCAGCCACCATCTCGCTATGGGGCGCATCAACGGAGTTCACTAAACCCATCGCAGCGTTTTCTGCATCTGCAGCTCGCGATGCTAATGGCCCGTCTTTGTACGCAAACCAGTGCGCCCCAATACAACGCGGATCCTCGAGACCACTGCTCACAAAGTGCCGATAAGCTTCTCCTCGGTTGCGTTGGTCGCCCGCGTATTCAATGCCAGTCCAAAACATACCACGGTCCACTGCCCCAAAGTTAAACTCGCCAATCATAAATGGCTTATCTTCTGGAAAGAATGGATCCTCACCGGGAATCACACTTTGGAATTCATACAAATCCTTATGATAAATGTTAAAGCTCACGACGTCACAATGCGCGGCGGCGGCCGAGACGACTTCATTGGTCATAGTACCCTCATAAATACGGCTACCTAAGTAGAGCTTATTCGGAGCGACCGACTTCATTGCTGCGCGAAATTCGCTGTAGTAAGTGTCCGCAAGGTGCGCATAAAAATCCTTCATGTCGGCCGCAGCACCAGACCAATTAAATTGGCCATTGCCGAGCGCTGGCAGCAAATTATTGAAGCTGCTATATGAAGACCCCCACGCCGCATTAGCTGCACCTATGGTACCATAGCGCGCCTCTAGGAAATCCACCATTGCCACTTTAGTGGCGACCCCCGAACCACAATCTTCCATGATGTCACGCGCTTCCTGCTCCGGATCATCCCCCCATGTTATCTCGTTATTATCAAAGAACCCGATACAATACGGGTCATCCTTAGCCGTCCCCGCCCAACCAATCGCTTGAACAACCGCATCACGAAATCCCGAATCAAATGGGTCGTCGAGCTTCGTGATCGGCGCGATTGTCTTACCCGGAATCCAGATAATCTGGGTATAAGGCGTCTTGAGGGCCGCGGGCTGATTGAGTCTGGCATTTGACCACGCGCCCAAGGTATTCAGTCCCCAGGATTGGACTCGCTGTAAGACATGCTCGTTATAACTGCTTTCGAAATTTAACCCGTACTTGATTTCTAAAGCGGGATAGTAGGAATTAAAATAATCAACCGTTTGATTTTGATGGCTGTAAGTGAAGTATTGAGACTCCTGGCGACTCGGCAAATCCGCATAAAAGTGCTCCTTGCCGACTAAATTCGTATGCCCCTCGGAAAGTCCCAGACTGTTAGCGCCTAGAGACCAAAACAATTTACCGACCGGATCGACAAACCACCATTTGCCATCCAACTTGATCGTATAAAAATGCCCAGTCGCAGGTAGCGTGGGCCCATTGGCCCAGCCGCCATATTCATTATAAACAACTGGCTTTGGATTAGCAGTTAGGTCGGCATCCTCGGATACTTTTGCATTTGTCAAATCGCTATCCGCAGACACTTTACCCGGCCAATCCTCGTGCATGTACTGGCCGTAGCGGTCAATAAATGGGAAGAAGCTGCTACTACTTGTAGGATTAGATGCTAAGGCCACGGGTTTCGCCCGTCGATTGCCTCGCAAGTCATCCACACGTACCGTTTGAGCCGAATCCTTCGGCTCCAATTGCAGGATAACTTCATCGATCTGGCTGGTATCAATACCATACCAAACTAAAGCTTGGGCATGAGGCAAGCCACTCATGGACGGGAACAGTGCACGGTAGCCAGGGTTATTTCCCGATCGACTTGCCAAACGAGACATAAAGGCCGGAAAAATGCGTGTTTCCGATGGCTGTATCCACGCATTGTGAGAACAATTCGGCCGATAAAACGAATCTTCAGAATTATTATACCTGTCTTTAATTAAAATACGAACCCAAGCTTCTTCAGTACCCACATTTTGAAGATTCAGCGCCAAATTCACATAGTCTGACAAATCCCAGTATCCAGAAGTCGGCGCCAAACGAACTTTAACCCGTCGACCCGCTGGCGCAGTCAACTCAAGCACATTGTTACCGCTAATACTGACGACGTTTGCTGTCCCCTCATCTACGGTTAACGATGCGTTGAAGCTATCAAAATCAACCACTGTCATATCCGCCAATGGCGGATCAACTGCAAGAAGCGAAGTTGAGACGAATAATGCGACTAGCAGAGCGATAAAAGATTTCATAGGGCGCAATCCTAACAATGAAGATGGAGATCATCTCCATGGGGGTAATGTATACAAATTAAAGGGATATTAATCGAAGGGTAGGTAATACGCGTACGAATACTGAATTACCCGTAGTAGAGGTAACTTTTTAGATACACTCGGCACAAGGAGAAGCCGCTCTTAATACCACCCAGTAAACCTAATTGACCATTACGATTACATTTGCATTTCTAACATTACTAAAATCGCACTCCGCCAGCGGAATGCATCGAACTATAGCGTAGGCACCCGAACAGAGCACAGCCTTGCTGCTGAATCGAATCGAGTTCGAGTTCACGCGATACGCCACTTTTCTACGGCACAAGCGATGTGCCAAAAATGGTTCTTTTATCGAATCAGGCTTCGGCCAGTCATCGCGGCGGGTTGCTCCAGACCCATCAATTGCAGAATTGTCGGTGCAATATCACCCAGTGCACCACCCTCCGCCAATGTCGCGTGCTTGTACGCCTCACTGTAGACCACTACCTCAACTGGATTAAGGGTGTGCGCTGTGTGCGGGCCATTGCGTTCGTGGCTCCACAATTGGTCCGAATTACCATGATCGGCGGTTATCAAAGCGGCCCCACCGACAGCATCAATGGCAGACAACACATCGCCAACACAGGCATCGACCACCTCACAGGCTGCGATGCAGGCCTCCACATCACCCGTATGGCCGACCATATCCGGATTGGCGAAATTGATGACAACCAAGCCATATTTTCCTGAGCGTATTGCCGCCACTGCGGCATCGCGAATCTCATAGGCAGACATCTCAGGCTTTTCATCGTAGGTCACACAGTCCTTGCGACTAGGGACCAGTTCTCGGTCCTCACCTGGAAAAGGTTCCTCGCGGTAGTCATTAAAGAAAAAAGTTACATGCGGAAATTTCTCCGTTTCTGCGCAACGGAACTGCGGTATCCCCTTTTCGGATACATAGCCGCCGAGAATGCCCTCCATCTTGGGCGGTTTCTGAAAAACTACATTCGGACAAAGTCCAACTTGATACTCACTCAAGGTTGCGAAGCAAAGCTCCAACTTATCGCCGCGGTTAAACGCGTCGAAATCATCTTGAATAAAGGCACGGGTCAGTTCACGCGGACGGTCGCCACGAAAGTTAAAAAAGAGCACCGAATCGCCATCCTGGATCGGTGCGAGCGGTTGGCCGTCGGCGCCCACGATCGCCGCTGGCGGGCAAAACTCGTCCCCCTGGGTCCCCTCGGTTTCAGGGCTGTCGTATTGTGCCTGAATCGCCTCCGCCGCAGAGCGGAACGTTTTCTCTATCCCACGGCCAGTGAGACAGTCATAGGCGCGTTGCACACGATCCCAACGATTGTCGCGGTCCATCGCCCAATAACGCCCCGCTACAGATGCGATTTTCCCTACGCCGATGGCGGCCATTTGTGCCTCGGCTTGCTCAATAAACGCTTTGCCAGTGAAAGGCCCCGTGTCCCGACCATCGGTGAAGGCATGCAGATACACCTTTTTAACACCCTCTTCCTTGGCAATCGCCAATAAACCATAAAGGTGATCCAGCATTGAGTGTACGCCGGCATCTGAAACGAGGCCCATAAAGTGCAGCGCCGAGCCCTTGGTTTTTACGTTCGCCAAGGTTGCCTGCAGCGCGGGACTTTGCTTCACAGAACCGGTAGCGATCCCCTTATTGATACGCACGATTTCCTGGTCCACCACTCGACCAGCACCAATATTCTGGTGGCCTACTTCAGAATTGCCCATAATGCCTTCCGGTAAGCCTACCGCAAGTCCACTCGCCATGATCTCCGTGCGCGGGTATTCGGTGCTGAGCTTGTCGGCTATCGGCGTCTTGGCCAATTTAACCGCATTATAAGCGTCATAGGACGCATCGTGATTTTCTCCCCAACCATCGCGGATGATGAGGACTACGGGCTTGTGTGCTTCTGACATAAATCGGGACGTTTGCGAGGAAGGTGAAAATTAAAATAAGAGGCCGAATTGGGACAGTGCCGACAGGGCGAGAATGCCGCCGTAGAGTAGCAACAAGGCAATGCCTTCGCGGCGTGTTACAATGTGGCCACTTTTAAACAACCATAGGAGTAAACCGGACAAGATTAAAAGGCAGGGATATTCCACATACAGCAATTGCGGCGCCACATCGATGGGCGAAACCGTCGCAACACCTCCACCGATCAATAAAATATTAAACAGATTCGAACCGACTATGTTGCCCGCACAGAGGTCAACATGCCCGGCACGCACCGCCGCGACCGAGGCCGCTAGCTCAGGCAAACTCGTACCGATAGCGACTAAGGTGAGCCCGACAAACAGATCACTGACACCCATACGTGTCGCGATGACGACGCTGGATTGCACTAAGGAGTCGGCGCCCAGTGCCAGTAAGAGACCACCACTCACCACCAACAGTAGAGCGAGAGATGTAGCTCGCTGTGGCCATTCACGAACGCCCTCTTCAAATTGGCCGGTACATGCCGATTGTTCCGCCTTGGCCTTGTGGATCACATAGAACAGATAAGCCACCATGAGTCCCAATAAAACGATGCCCTCAAGCCGCTGATAGCCCGCGAAAGCAAACACAGTAAACAGCAAGGTCACCGAAATCAAAATCGGCACTTCTCGCCGAATTAAACGCAATTGTATTTTGAGCGGAGCGATGACAGCAGCGACCCCGAGGATCAGCGCGATATTGGCGATATTACTGCCCAAAATATTGCCGAGCGCTAGACCGGGGTTTTCATTGGCAGCGATCATTGAAGTCGCCAACTCCGGCATCGACGTCGCTACCGACACTACGGTCAAGCCGACAACCACCGGATCGATCTTCATGTTCACCGAAAGCGACGCGGCGCCTGACGTGAGCAAATCACCCCCATAGGCGAGTCCGGCAAAGCCGACCCCCAGCAAAAGCAAGAGCAACCAAAGGGGCGCCTCCGCCACGGGTAATTGAATCAATGCAAGTGTCATGAAAAAGGAAAAGTGCTAGGAAGTAAGTTTGCCCACAGACGGCGAGATTAATCGTACCCAGAAGCGCCTCGTTAGGCCGTCTAGAGGGCGCGCGCTGATGGCTTGACAGGTGGATGTAAAAAACCACACTCGCGCGGTTTTTCCAACGATCCGGTCCAGAATCGGTGCTAAATTATGGCCCAAGACCTCAAAACTACGCTCAATCTGCCACAAACCCGCTTCCCAATGCGAGGCGATCTGGTCAAACGAGAGCCCACGCGCATCGACCACTGGAACAAGATTGATCTGTACGGCCAGATCCAAGCAAAAAACAGCCGTGGCCCCAGTTTCATCCTTCATGATGGCCCGCCCTTCACCAACGGTGATTTGCACCTTGGGCATGCGCTTAACAAGACCCTAAAAGATACCATCCTGCGCTACAAATGGATGCAGGGCTACCAGGCTCCGTACATCCCGGGTTGGGATAGCCACGGTCTGCCGATCGAGCATAAAGTCTCCCGGGAACTTCAAGATGCAGGGCGCACCGATTATACTCCGCTCGAAGTACGTGAGGCCTGCGCCGAATTTGCGGATAAGTTCCGGCAAATCCAAACCGAGCAGTTTCAGCGTCTCGGCGTGCTCGCGGATTGGAAGCACGAGTACTGGACCATTCAGCCCGAATATGAAGCGACGGAGCTTGAAACCTTTGCCAGTTTTGTTGAACAGGATCTAGTCTACCGCTCGAAGAAACCGGTTTATTGGTCGATTCCCTGTGCGACTGCTTTAGCCGAAGCGGAGATCGAGTACCGCGACCACACCAGTATTTCCGTCTTTGTGAAGCTCGCACTCAGCGAGTCTGCGCGCCAACAGCTCAATCTACCCGATGCCGACAGCTCGATTTTAATTTGGACCACCACCCCGTGGACGCTGCCCGCCAATCTCGCCGTTGCGGTACATCCAAACATTGAATACACTGCGGTACAGAGCTCCAAGGGCACCTTGATTGTTGCGAGTGCACTGCTGGAGCATGTCACGCAGGAGTGCCAACTCGAAGCCGTACAGACCATCGCCACCTTCCTTGGTTCGCAACTCGTCAATCTGCACGCGCAGCATCCCTTCATCGATCGCCCTTCACCGATTCTGGCTGCGGACTACGTGACTACTGAAAGTGGCACTGGCTGCGTTCACACTGCTCCCGGGCATGGTCTCGACGATTACATCACCGGCATCAACAACGGCCTGGAAGTCTATTGCCCGCTGGATGACCACGGATGTTACGTCGACGATGGCCAAGTACCGGC
>Ga0228650_1000117_pt1 | contig 25172 bp, 26 predicted proteins | sample 62DmetaG_FD_183171 | JGI IMG/M metagenome (GOLD analysis project Ga0228650, IMG submission 183171) | Seawater microbial communities from Monterey Bay, California, United States - 62D | ecosystem: Environmental > Aquatic > Marine > Coastal | place: USA: California | collected 2016-10-28
GATCGCGCTGATGATGGCCGTCATTCGCAAGACTCGAGAAATTGGTCTATTGATTGCCATGGGGGCTCGCCCGCGGCAGATCGCGCTGAGTTTTTGCCTGCAAGGCCTGATCATCGGGGTGCTCGGTACTGCGTCCGGGATTGGTATGGCGCTCCTCGCGCTTCACTATCGGGTGCCGATTCTCGGGCTGTATGCGCGACTGACCGGCAACCAACTGAACTTCCTCGGCATCTATGATGTCTACGCGCTGCCGGTTCATTATTTGACCAAGGATTTTATTACCGTGACTTGTTTTGCTGTGATGATCTCAACCTTGGCCGGCCTCGTACCTGCGCTGCGCGCCGCTTTACTTAACCCCGCCGATGCCCTCCGCAGTGAATAATTCGACTCAGCCCTTACTCGCCGCGCGTGGCCTCGTTAAGACCTTTCCGGCGCCAGAGGGTCGTATCCCGGTGCTCAAGGGTGTCGATTTCAATTTAAACAGCGGCGAAAGCGTGAGCATACGCGGGGAGTCCGGCAGTGGGAAATCCACCTTACTGAATGTTCTTTCCGGCTTAGAGGTTGCGGATGCCGGAGAGCTGCAGTGGCAGGGGGAGGGCGTCGCAGGCCGCTCCTTAGGGTCCTTGGCTCGCCTGCGCACCCATTATATTGGTTTTGTTTTTCAGGCCTACTATCTGGCGCCTGAGCTCACTGCGTTGGAAAATGTACTACTGAGCGCCCGCATTGCCGGGGCGGTAACTGCGTCAGTGCGGGCGCGGGCGATTGATTTGCTGGAGCGCGTCGGCATGGGGCATCGCCTGCAGCACAATGCGACCAAACTTTCCGGTGGCGAACGCCAGCGCGTGGCGGTGGCCCGAGCGCTCATCAATGATCCGCCGCTCATTATGGCGGATGAGCCAACCGGCAATTTGGATGAAGCCACGGGAGAAGCGGTGATGGGGCTCCTTTTAGAACTGGTGAACGAAGCGGACAAAAGTCTCATTCTGGTCACGCATAATCCTGAATTTGCCGCGTGTACACAACGCCAGTTGACCTTGCACTTAGGCTGCCTACGTTCGACCTAAATGACGCAGCCTAAATTACGTGTGGGATTGATCGGCGCGGGGGCCAATACCCGCCAAATGCATCTGCCAGGCTTCCAAAAATTGGAGAACGTGGAGTTGGCCTTGGTTGCCAATCGAACTCCGGCCTCGTCGCAAGCGGTCGCATCCCAATACGGCATTACCGCAGTTGCGGAGGATTGGCGTGCGATCGTAGCGGACCCGACGATCGACGCGGTCTGTATTGGTACGTGGCCTTATTTACATGCGGAAGCCACGATTGCTGCCTTGCAGGCGGGTAAGCACGTGCTCTGTGAGGCACGCATGGCAAGTGATCTCGACGAAGCGCAGCGGATGTATGCGGCGGCGCGCGCGCACCCCAAGCAGATTGCTCAGTTGGTGCCGGCTCCCTTTTCGTTGGATTTTGATGCGACAATTCGTGCCATGCTAGCCGACGGTCATATCGGACGCTTGCTCGAAGTACGTGTGGTCCATACCGGCGGGCACCTCGCAGATCCGGATGCACCGATGACTTGGCGCCAAGACCGTACGCTCAGCGGTAAGAATATTTTGACGATGGGGATTATGCACGAGACGGTGCAGCGCTGGGTCGAAGACGAGCCCGCATGGCTGCTCGCCGACGGCGCGATTTTTCAGCCCAGCCGTGCCTATGCCGATGACCCGCAGTTACTGCCGGTTGAGCTCCCCGATAGTTTGAGTGTGTTCGGGCGTTGGGCAAAGTCGGCGGCACGTCTAGTCTATCACTTCAGTGGCGTCGAGTCAGGCAAGCCGCGCATGGAGTTTCGGATCAATGGCTCACAGGGCGCGCTTCGTTTTGACGCGATCCAGAAGCAATTATTTTTCGCGGCCGCTGGGGCTACGGAGGAGCGCAAAATAACCCTGTCACGCGAGCAAAGTGTTGGCTGGCAGGTCGAGGCCGATTTTGTTCGCTCGATTCGCAGTGGTACTCCTGTTACGCTGACTTCGTTTGCCCAAGGGCTGCGCTATATGACCTTTACGGAAATGGTATCCGATTCTCTTGCTGCAGAATCCAAGCGCGTACGCTGGACGGATTATCAGTCGGCTCGCTAAGCGGCAACACAAGGCTTCAAGCTGCCGCGCGCTGTGTGGGCACAAAAAATCCCGCTTCAACCGAAGCGGGATAGTATTAAAGAGATACCGCGTTGTGCTTAGGCACTTACTGCGACTTCCTCTACCACGTTGATCTTGCGGTGGGCCTTGTCGAACGCGACTTTTCCGTCCTTCAGTGCGAACAGGGTGTGATCGCGGCCCATACCGACATTGGCACCGGGGTGGAAGCGTGTTCCGCGCTGACGCAGGATGATGTTGCCAGCAATCACGGCTTCGCCGCCAAATTTCTTGATGCCGAGACGCTGTGAGTGACTGTCGCGACCGTTCTTGGAAGTTCCTTGTCCTTTTTTGTGTGACATGGTGAGTGTTCTCCTTGGTTAGATTCGATTAGCCGTGGATCGATTCAATCTTGATCACGGAAAGGTGTTGGCGATGGCCGCGACGGCGCTTGTAGCCTTGGCGACGCTTCTTTTTGAAAACAACGATCTTGTTGTCTTTTTTATTCTCGAGAATGGTCGCCTTGACAGACGCGCCTTCAACGAGCGGCGTGCCGAAACGTGCGTCCGCGCCTTCGCCGATCATGAGGACCTCATTCAGTTCGACGGAGTCGCCCGCTTCCGTATTCGGATACGAGTTCACTTTGAGGATGTCGCCTTCAGTAACGGTGAATTGACGGCCTTGGGTTTTGATAGTCGCTTTCATTGGAAAAGCGCTGGATCAAAGCAGCCTGTGCAGCGAAATCAAGCAGTTTTTCGCTCTTTTTGCTGTGCTGGACTGAATCGATTGGGTGCTTGCCAAGGCGAAGGCTTTGTCTCAATTCTGTCTCAATAAGACCATGGAGCGGAATCAGACAGATGTGAGCGATGCGCGCGATACCTTTAAGGAGTTCCTAAACAGCAAGGGTTTACGGGTGACGAGCCAGCGCTTGGCCATCTTTGATGCGGCCTACCAGCATTCGGATCACTTTACTGCGGAAGATTTGCTGGAGAGTGCACGCCAGATCGATGATTCCGTCTCCAGAGCTACGGTTTATCGCGCCCTGCCGATACTGACTCAGAGTAGCTTGATTCGAGAAGTGGATGTCGGGCGGGATTACAAGTTTTACATGGCCAATAAAAATGTCACGACATTCCAAGCGCAGGTGATTTGCGCCGACTGTGACAAAATTTTTGAGATCGATGCGCCCTTTATGGAGTGGTACGGCAAGACCGTCGCGGAAAAATTAGGTTTGGAAGTGGTCAGCCAGCGGCTGCAAGTGACTGCGCGGTGTCAGGGGGATCCTGCATCTTGTGGCTGCAGCGATGGGCCTAGCGCAGTGGAGAATTGAGGATGGCAAACAAGTACGAGTTTGAGATGGGTTTTTTTGAGGGTCTGCATCAGCGGATGCCGAAGGATACCAAAGTTGCTGCGATTTTAGCGCATCTCTACACGGAATCGGGGCGCGTCGACAGTGGACTGAAAATGGATCGTAAATTGGCACGCCTGCTACCCGAAGATCCGACCGTACATTACAATTTGGCCTGTAGTTTGGCGCTGAAGGGGCGTTTGGCAGATGCCGTACGTTCCTTGCGCACAGCGGTTTCATTTGGTTACAAAGACGTTTACTGGATGCGCAATGATCCTGATTTGAGCCAACTCCATGAGTACCCTGCGTTTAACACGCTGTTGCGTGATTTGGAGGTTGGCTAACGGTGGGCAAGGGTTTGCCTAGACGGATGCCAAACGTGAATTCGAGTCCTGCAAGCCTTGTCGAGGTGATTCCGCTGTCGGGCTTTAATAAAGCCTTGGCTTATGCAGTACCACCGACTTGCGATGGAGTCCTACAGCTGGGCTCGCTGGTGCGCATCCCGTTGCGACGGCGCAGCGAGTTGGGCGTGGTCACACAACTGGGTAGTTCGCAGGTGATTCCTCCGGGAAAGTTAAAAATGTTATATGAGGTGGTGCAGGACTATCCGGTACTAACTCCTGACTTACTGGCTCTATATCGGTGGGCGCAGCGGTATTATGCCACTTCTCCAGAGGCGATGCTTGAAGCGATGATTCCAACGGCGATTCGGCGCGGCATGAAGCCGAAGACGCGCCGTTACGTGGCGATGGGGCAGCGACCAACTGCGGAAGAATGGGCTGCATTGGAGCGGCGCGCGCCCAAGCAGGCGGAACTCTTGCGTTTCGTGCAGCAGCAACTCCGAGCCCAGCCGCGGGCAGCGCTGCTCAAGCGTATGGGCATCAGTGCATCGGCGTGCGAGGCACTGGTCCAAAAAGGGTATTTGCTCGAGGCCGATACCGAGGAAGCGCGCGAAGCCTATGATGATGACCTCAGTACGGTCGAGACGATCGCAGGGGATGCGCGACCGACCTTGACCGCGGAGCAAGCACAAGCGGTTGCAAATCTTCATGCCGCCATTGCCGCAGATCAATTTGCCGTGCGTTTATTGCACGGGGTGACGGGTTCGGGAAAGACCGAGGTCTATTTGCACGCTGTTGAGAAAGTCGTCGCGAATGGCGGTGGGGTGATCGTTTTGGTGCCAGAGGTGGCTCTGGCCCCGCAGACTGTCGGGCGGGTACGTGCGCGCCTGGAGGCACGTGGCGTGCGTACGGTGGTTTGGCACAGTCATCTTTCCGATGGGGAGCGCTACGATGCGTGGAAGGCGCTGGCCAGTGGTGAGGCCCATGTCGTCGTTGGCGCTCGCTCCGCGGTGTTCGCCCCCGTGCAAAACCTTAAGCTCATGATTGTTGATGAGGAGCATGAACCCTCCTACAAACAGGATGATAATCCGCGTTATCATGGCCGCGATGTCGCCGTTTATCGGGCTCATCTGACAGGAGCAGTTTGTATCGTCGGGTCGGCAACGCCGTCACTCGAAACCCTTTACAATGTTGAGCGCGGTAAATACGCCGTCGACCGTATCTTAAGCCGAGTGGATGATCGCCAGTTGCCGCGTATTCATTTGGTGGATATGCGCCGCGAAGGATTGACGGGGCGTCGCAAGGGCTCGCCGATTTCTTCAGCATTGGCGGATCTGTTGGTCGATCGTTTCGAGAAAAAGGAGCAGAGTATTCTCTTTTTGAATCGTCGGGGGTTTTCAACCAGTCTGCTTTGTCCGGATTGTGGCTATGTGGCCGAGTGTGAGCATTGCAGCATTCCGATGACCTATCATCGCACGGATAAGACGATCCGTTGCCATCTTTGCGGCGTTGAGGCGCGCGCGCCGCATCATTGCCCAAAATGTAAAGCCCCTGAGATTCGCTATCGCGGGCAAGGCACGCAAAAAATCGAGGATGTGGTGCAGAAGATTTTGCCACGGGCACGTATTGTTCGGATGGATGCGGACTCCATGTCGAAGAAGAATCTGTATCGAAAGATCTTAAACGATTTTCGTATTGGTAAGATCGATATCCTCGTGGGCACGCAGATGATCGCCAAGGGTTTGGATTTTCCCAATGTGACCTTGGTCGGTTTGGTAGACGCAGATATGTCACTCCATGTGGAGGATTTTCGTGCAGCTGAACGGACCTTTCAGCTTATCGTGCAAGTTTCGGGGCGCTCTGGACGGGGAGATCGAGCCGGCGAGGTCGTGATTCAAACCAGCACGCCGCACGCGCCGCCGATACAATTTGCCCGCAAGTCTGATTTTGACGGATTTCAGCTGGAAGAATTGGAACAGCGCCGCGAATTCAATTATCCGCCGTTTCAGCATTTGATCCGCCACCTCTTTCGTGGACGCAACCCCGAGAAGGTGGAGTTTTATATTGAACAGTGGGCACAGCAAGTTAGCCGACATTTTGGAGCGCGTATGGTTGTGCGGGGTCCGGCGCCTGCACCGATTGCCAAGATTCGTGACGAATATCGCTACCAGTTGTGGTATTTTACGCCGAATGCCCAGGCGATTATTGAGCCGCTGGTGGCCTTGCGCGAAGAGTTTAAGATGGACCGCGAGATCATCGATCAACTCGACGTCGATGCGATGCACATGAGTTAGTCCTTATTGAGTAGGGATGCAGTCGATTGACGGTTCGATCGCTAGGCGGCGCATCCGTTGCATAACTTGTGCGAGGATCTGTTCGGCACCGAGCCCGTTGGCTTCGCGCAGCTGGCGCACTGAGCTGCCATGCTCGACAAAGGTATCCGGCCAGCCGATACGCTCGACGGGCGCGAGGACATTTTCTTCCTGCAACGCTTCCATGACGGCAGTGCCGAAGCCGCCATTAAGCACATGGTCTTCCATGGTGACGATAAGCTTAGTTGTTTGAGCTGATTGCACCAGGCGTTCGGTATCTAGGGGTTTGGCGAAGCGTGCGTTCACCACGCCTGCTTGAATGCCGTGTTCGAGGAGCTGTGCGGCCAGCTGCTCGGCATCTGCGACCATGGTACCGATCGCCCAGATGTCGACCTGACCAGCGGCTTGCAGACGTTGCGCTTGACCGATGGGCAATGCTTGAGGAGTCGCTTTCATTGGCGTTCCCGTTGCGGTACCGCGTGGGTAACGGATAAACGCGGGGCCTTGATAGGCGAGCCCGGTTGCCATCATGTCTGCCAATTCATCTTCATTGCACGGCGCCATCAGTAGGCAGTGCGGCACGGGGCGCAGGTAGCTGATATCGAAAAGTCCATGGTGAGTCGCACCATCGTTTGGTGATAGTCCCGCACGGTCCATGCAGAACAGCACCGGCAGTTGCTGGATCGCGACATCATGAATCACTTGATCAAAAGCACGCTGCAAAAATGTAGAGTAGATCGCACACACCGGATGGTAGCCCGAAGTGGCCATGCCTGCAGCAAAGAGCACGGCATGCTCCTCGGCGATGCCGACATCTACGAATTGTTGAGGGAGTGCGGCCTCGAGATGGTTGAGTCCAGTGCCTGAAGGCATCGCTGCGGTAATGCCGACGATGGAGCTGTCTTCGCGCGCCAGTTTGACCAAGGTCTTGCCCATGGCGTCCTGGTACTTCGGCGGTGTATCCGGTTGCGCTGCCGGTACGCTTTTGCCCGTAGTTATATCGTAGGGGCTGGCACCGTGAAAACGCTCGGGGTTTTCGATGGCGACGTCGTAACCTTTGCCCTTGGTAGTGAGCACGTGCAGGAGTACCGGTTGTTCGGCGTTTTTGGCAAATTCAAGATAGTGCTCCAATTGCTTTGGGTCGTGCCCATCGATCGGGCCAATGTAACGCACGCCATACTTTTCAAACAGTGAGGAGGAAACGAAGAAGTCCTTCGTCTCGCGCTTCCATTTGGCGCCGAAATTGATGAGCGATTCACCGCCGGGCACCTTCTTTAAGAAGGCTTCAAAGTCGTCATTGAGGCGGTTATATACCGGGCTGGTCAGTAGTTCGTTGAAGTAGCGCGAGAGCGCACCAACATTTTTGGCAATCGACCACTTATTGTCATTTAGAATGATAATCAGTCGCTGAGTCGCACTGTTTACATTGTTCAGCGCTTCCATCGTAATGCCACAGGTGAAGGCAGCATCGCCGCACAGCGCGATGACATGCTCATCCGAGCCGCGTTGGTCGCGTGCGGCGGCCATGCCGAGGGCGGCAGAGAGTGCTGTGCCTGCATGGCCTGCGCCGAAGGCATCGTGTTCGCTCTCGTCGCGGCTCAGGAACCCGCTGAGGCCTTCGCTGGCTCGGAGTTTGTCAAACGCGGCGCCGTTGCGCCCGGTCAGCAACTTGTGCACGTATCCTTGGTGGGCGACGTCGAAAACAAAGCGATCTTTCGGTGTCGTGAAGATTCGGTGCAGGGCGATGGTGAGCTCGACGACGCCGAGATTGGGCCCCACATGACCGCCATTACGCGCCGTGGTTTCAATAATGGTTTGCCGAATTTCCTCCGCCAGTTGCGGGAGTTGCTCGGGAGCGAGTTGCTTCACGTCCGCTGGGGACTGAATCCGTTCAAGTAAAGCCATACAAAGATTGGTTGGGTGGCGAGTGAGTACGCTTAGTCTTCGCTCGGCGCGTCACTAAATGCTTCGGTGGCACCGCTCTCAACATCGAGTTGCTCAATCTTCAGTTCCGCGTCTTTCAGCTTCGACTGGCACTGCTTGAGCAGTTTCGAGCCTTCTTCGAACTTCGCGACGAGGTCTGCTAACGGGGTGTCGCCGCTTTCCATCGACTCAATTAAGCTTTCAAGGCGCTCCAGAGCCGCTTCGAACGGTAAATCTGTGGTTTTTTTAGCCATCGGTTATATATATCAAACGAGAAGCCATAACTTTTCAAGCGGCGGGGTCGAGTCAGAAGCACGCTTTTGTCGCGTGCGGCTTTTAAGATTCTGCGAAAAGTATGCTGGGGCAGGGTGAAAGGATCGACCGCACGACGGTAGTCGGTTGGAGTGGTGGCTCAGCAAATGTCGCACTGTGTGTTTATTAACCGGAGTATAGGTGAATGTTGAATGCTCTGTCCGATGTAGCAAGCCGTCGCCCAGCGTTTACCCTGATTGAGCTGTTGGTCGTACTTTCAATTGTACTGATACTAGGGGGGCTCACGGTTGGAGTATTGCCCGGAGTGCGGAATGCCCAAGCCCGTGCGCAGGCTCAAGCCGAGCTAGTCTTGATCGCCCAAGGGCTGGAGCAGTTCAAAGTCCGTTATGGTGATTATCCCTGGATTTCATCCACCAAGAGCACGCAGCCGAGTAAGAATCCTATGAATCTAAATGCGACGAAGTTGTTTCATTCGCTGTGGGGATGGATGGCATTAGAAAAAAATAGCAGCGGAACGCTTGTAATGTCGGACTTAACCAAGCCAGGAGAGCGTTTCATCGATCCGATGCATTTGAATTTTCAAACGATGCTGCCAAGCGCGGATACTCCACCCAGTAATACTTATCTAGTCGATCCCTGGGGCAACGCCTACGTATATGCCTACAACAAATCGAATGCTGGATGCACGTGGGATAATTTTGGATACGTTCTCTATTCGCAAGGGCCCGATGGCGCCTGTGTTGAAGTGGATGCAGGGGGTCGGTTGACGGATGCAGTTCGCGACGCGAGCAAGAATCGGGATAATATCTACTCAAAATGGTGACATTGCATGCCAGTCGAAAACGCGCGCTGACGCTAATTGAATTACTCATGGTCCTCGCCATCATCGGCCTGTTAGCGAGCACCCTGCTTCCGCTGGTGGGCACAATGAAGCAGCAGGCAAATATCGCGGCTTCCAAAAGTCAGCTGATGCAATACGTGCAGGCCATCCAACTGTTCAAGGGGGAGTACGGGTATTATCCATTTACAGATGCGCAGATGAATTCCGGTGTAAACATTAATACATTGTCGAATGACTTCATCGAAACCTTATCCGGTCGGGATGCGACGAGCGGCAAGCCAACGAGTATGGGCGGCAATCGCCGCAGCATAGCCTTTCACTCGTTTGCTGCGCACGAATTTTATTTGAATCCCAATGGCGAGATCGATCCGACGCAGATTGCAGACCGGTTCAATAATACTGCTATTTTTATCGTTATAGATGGTGACGGGGATGGCATCGTTACGGTTCCTGTTCCCTTTGGCTCTGAAACTGCTCAGCAGGAGTTGAGAGCCGCGGTGACCGCCTATGTCGCAGCCGATCCAAGGAAGGGCTGCCCTCGCTATTATTTGTATGATTAAAAGAAGAAGGCTGCAGCGCCCTGGCTTTACTTTGATAGAGTTACTGGTGGTACTTGGTATTCTTCTAGTTGCGTCGTCGCTGATGCGCTTTCATTCAAGTAGCGGTTTGGGCACGGCGCTGACAGCCTCCCAGCGGATTGTTTCCGGTATGGTGCAGGGTGCGCGCGGGCAAGCCCTCTTAAAGGGGGTAAAGTCGCGCCTGATTATTTACTCAGACTCAAGCCGGAATCTCGATGCGGATAAGAAGCTGCGCTATTTGGGTATTATTCACGAAGACGGTGAAACAACCAACCACTGGTTCGCCGCGACGCCGGGTACTTATTTGCCGAAGGGTATCTATTTTGATCCGCAGTTGAGTGAAAGTAACGGATGGATCGCCGCGACGACACAAATCGAGTATCCGTGCCTGCAATCGCGAAGCCTTGGCGATGGCGCAGAATACTATCATTATGAATTTGAGAGCGATGGGACGACCGCTGGGGATTTTCATAATGCGTGGCTGGTTTTGCGGGCCGGGGTGCTCCGGCCGGATTCTACAGGAAAGCTGGAGGTCGATTGGACTCCTGAACCATTGCAGGGCTTGAAAGCCGCACTGATCCTGCGGCGAGTGGGCACCACCAAAGTGAATGAGCCCAATTGTATCGATGATGGGTAGGAAGCTGCGTCATTTATCTACGCTCTCTCCGCGGCGAGGTTTTAGCATGATCGAGGTCCTTTTGGCAGTCGGTATAATTTTCATCTCGGTGCTAGCCATGATCGGTTTGCTGGGTCCTACGCTCAAGTGGGTCGCTACGATTGAGCGGCGGGATGGAATTGTCGCGGTTGTATCTACCTTAAATGCATTTCTGCAGCAGTCGTCCGACATTGCGCCTCCTGCGAATCGGTTCGATGTGATTTTTGAGACGGTAGCGAGCAGTGACTTTGCTACGATTTTTGTCTTCAATGCGTATCGTGCGCCCAATTCAACGGACATGCAGCTAAAGGTTGGTTTTTATGGGGAAGACGTCGGGGATGGTGCGAACTTGCAGGCGGCTGATTTCACGAATGCGGTCGGGCCGATTTATCGAGTACTGCTGTCACCGTCTTCGGTGCTGCCGGTCTCGGTTCGCAGTCCCGAGCGCGACGCTAGCGGTATTTTTCGACTGACGGGTGTTTTGGCGGATTACCCGGAATCCTACTTCGCCATCGAGGTGCGAATTTTTGTGGAAGATCCCGGTCCGACGTTTACTCCCGACACACCCTTAGCTGCCTTTGCCGAGGCGGAACCAATGTTCACCTACAACACTGCACTGGTGCGTTGATCGAAAAGACTTCGAGTATGCAATTAAAGGAGGTTGGAATGACGGCACGTCGCGCGTTTACCCTGATCGAGGTCATGGTGGCGACGGTCGTTATGCTGATCTTGTTTGGTTTGGTGATTCAAATCACATCGCATGTCCTCAATGCGTGGCATCGCACCTCAGGACGACTGTCCGCCAATGCCGAAGCACGCATTGCCATGGATCGACTCACTCAAGATCTTCAAACTGCAGTCGTGCGCGCTGATGGCTTGCAGTGGTTGCGTGTCGAGGGGCCGCTTGATTTAGCGGGAGTTCACTCGGGCCAGACGGTAGCCTTGAAGCTGTTTGCTCCGACTTTGGATCGCCCTTCGAATCGACTCGGTTCTATCTGTGCGATTGGCTATCGATTGGCCTTTAAAGCCTCCTATGTACAAGGTCCGAAAACATATGCTTTATATCGCAAAGTGGTGGACCCGGACCGAACCTTCCATGAGTTGCTGGGTCAGTCAAAGCAGGGTGAATTGAGTGGTGGCGAATGGAGCGATGCATCCATCCTCGCCGACCCAAATTATCTAGCGGCCAACATCATCGACTTTAACGTTTTTATCTATGCGAGGGATGACAACACGTTTGCACTCAACGATACAAATGCTGACGGCAGGATTGATGGAGATTTTGTCTATGGGGGTGCGGAAGCACCTCAAGCTGCGCATGGAGTTGCTTTGAGTTATGCCGAAATCGTTTTGACTGTGATTTCTGACAGGGGCCTGGAGTTGTTACAACTGCTGGCAAAGGGCGCTTCGGGCAGCGGTTATTCTGATCCCGCGGATGTGGTGCGCGAGCACGCAAAGCAGTTTACGCGGCGGGTGGCGTTTCCTGCGCAGCCCTTGTAAGTCGCGGTGAGCGAGGGGCCGAAGTTATTGCCCCTGTGCCTTACGCTGCGCACGCGCGGCGTCTTGTGGGCGATTGAGCTGCGAATAAGCAAGGGATAGATTGTACCACGCACGGTAAAAATCCGGTGCCTTTGCGACGGCCTCTTCGAGGTATGCTGCGGCCCGTTCGAGATCACCCATTTCAGCGGCGAGCAGACCTAGCGAGTAGGGGAATTGTGGGTCCTGTGGAGCGATCGCCCAGCCGTCTTTGAGCGTGCGTTCAGCGGCGCCATTTAGCCCTGCGGTACTCAGCAGGATGGCCCCTTGCTGATAGGCGTTGCCATTGGCGCGGTCGAGCGCGATCGCGCGTGCCACATACGTCTCTACGGCCCCGGTATCGTGGTCGCGTGCCGCCTGTAGGGCTAACATTAGTAGGCTTTGCGGGCGATCCGCGTTGAACCGCAAATAGTCTGTGAATTCTTTGGCGACACTTGCATCCGGAATGGGGCGGTTGCTGCTGGCCAAGCTGCGCGCCGCGGCCAGCCGCACCGAGCGCATGTCATCTTTAAGGGAGTCGAGTACCTGCTGACTGCCGTCAGGAAAACGACCCAGCACTTCGGTCGCGCGACCCCGTACCATAGGGTCGTCGCTGCTTAACATCGATTGGCAGTGTGCCTTGACGGCTTCGTGCGGGATATAATTGCCGAGAAGACCGATGTAGGTCGCCTGCCAAGCAGGGATGCGCTCGTCTTTGGCTAAATCGAGTAGGCCCTGCATCGCTTCAGGCTGATAAGCATAGGCGGCGGCAATCACGCGGGCACGCGTGCGCTGGGGGTGTTGGGCTAGCTTGTCGCCATACCAACGTTCGGACCAGTCGATCGCCCAATCAAGATCTTGATCGGTGTGGCAGTCGCTACAGGCATTGGGGATTCCGAGTTCTTTTGTTAGCAATGGATCCGGTGAGTGGAAGCCGTGATCGGATCTGGGGTCCACTTGCATGTAAGTCCGCTTGGGCATGTGGCATTCGACGCAGCGGTTCCCCGTACTACCTGCGGGGTGAAAACTGTGTTGTGTGGGTTGAATCACCGGGGCGCCGTCGAGGCCTGATTCGTGGCAGCGCATGCAGAGCAAATTATTATCGGTCGGTAGAATAGTCTCCATTGTGTGTGGATTGTGGCAATCCATGCACGACACGCCCGCATGAGCCATGCTGCTCAATTTGAAGGAGCCATACACGTAAACTTCATCGCGTATTTTGCCATCAGGGAAGTACAGGCCGGGTTGATCGGGCAAGGCGAGGGCGAAGTGGTCGTCGAAGGCGTCCCCAACCTCAAAGGCATCGGCAGTGAGTTGGTCGCGGCGGGCGTGACAGGTGGCACAGTTCTCAATTGTTTGCACGGTATTGAGCTGCGGGAGCCCTTCGTGGTAAGTACCTGCCTGCGCTGCTTTGACATGCGCTTCGAGACCACTGTGGCACTCCGCACAGGCGATGTTGTGTTGCGTCCAAGTCGTATGGTAGCTGTCGGATTCAAAATCGAAATTCTTTTTAAATTCAGTCGTATGGCAATATGCGCAATTGGCGTTCCAGTTCATGCCCTGACCTTGCCAGTGGCCCCATTCTCCGGGGAAGCGATCTTCACCCTCGTAAACATCCAGCCAGCGGTCCGCGGCGACATCGTAAGTCGCGCTGATCGTTTGAAATTTTCCGCCAGGGGCTTTGGCGAGGTACTGCCGCAACGGAGTAGAGCCGATCGCGCCGATCAATTCATGTTCTGTGTGAGTGCCGTCGGCTGCAATGACCCGCATCACGAAGCGCTCACCCTCCAATGCCATTTCATACGTTACCCCGGATTCTTGAATGCGGCGCGTCGGCGTAAAGGCTTTGGCATCCAAGTCGACTGAAACCAATCGATTGGCATGCGCATGGTGACTCCGCTTCCAATCGTTGACGGCATCTTCATGGCATTGCACGCACGCATCCGGGCCAGTGGCGGCGAGCCGCTGTGGATGATGCGTGATGCGATATTCGCCCGGTTTGATTCCCGCAGGCTTTGGAGTCGCCGTGTAAGAGTCATCAGCCGGCTTCGCGCAACCAAGCCAGCATAGGGCGAGTAGGGCGGTGAGCCATGTTGTGAGTCCTGGATGCATACCGTTAGCGTAGGGCGGATGCTGCCCGCCAGTTAGAGCAGGTCAACACCCATGATAGGAGACAGGAATGAATCGAGTGCAACTCGCAGCAGCCCATTCAGCAGCATCTGGAGGTAGTCAGTCATGGGGTGATGTTGGCCTGTCGCTGAAGGGGAAACATGAAGAGGGTAAAAGTTTCGGCGGTGAATAAGTGCGTAACAATTCAGGCTACAGTCGCTTAAGTCACTTATAACCAAGTTATTCACAGGATATAGGGGGAGAAAATCCCTTGACAGGTGGGGCAAAATGGGGCGTTTTGGGTGAAAATGGTTAATTAGCGGGAATGAGTTTAGTCAAAACAGGCCGGTTCGTTGGTAAATTTCGTCACAATTTGGACGAAAAAGGGCGCCTTACCATGCCCGCTGCCTGGCGCCCGGATGTGGAGAGTAGCGCTAATGCATTTCTGGCCCTGCCGATTAGCGATGGATCGATTGCCATCTACCCGCCGAAAATGGCGGCTAAATTAGAAGAAGCGATTGCCCAAGTACCACTGGAGGATGCGGAAGGCCAAATGGCAGTCACTGAGTTGTTGGATGGCGCACAAGACCTCAGCTGCGATAAGCAGGGGCGCATCAAGCTCAACGACAGTTTGATTGAAGGCGCGAATTTAAAGAAGGGCGCCGTACTGCTCGGTAAGGTGGCGACTTTCAGTATCTATAGTGAGGAGCTCTACGAATCCATGCTTGCCGGTAAGCCAACCGACAAGGCCGCGCGCGCTGCCATCTTTAAGCGTTTTGGAATCTGATCGTTAACCCCCGAAGTAACCATGGCCAATCCACTCGAAGCAATCGCCCGCGAAAATTTTAGACGCTCTGGTTACATCACTCATCCCAGTAGTGAACGTCCAGAACCTTGGCAATTCACTGCGCCACCCCAGAGCCGTTTCACGCAAACGGATACAGTACGAGCTGCCCAACAGCGTCGCGCACGTGTCGAAGCACGCCAGCCGCAGCTGAGTGTTTCGATTCTAAAAAATTGTCTCAATGTATTGCTCCACCGATGAAGTTTCCTATGGCGCCGCGTTAGGTGGTCATGTTCCCGTCTTATTGGAGGAGACGTTGGAACTGCTTGCGCCCAGTGCAGGTGCAAAACTGCTGGATGGTACCTTTGGTGGCGGTGGGCATACCACCGCGATGCTGAATGCCTGTGAAGGTGTGACGGTCGTGGCTTTGGATCGCGATCCGGAGGCGGCGGTCCGGGCCGATGCCTTGCAGGCAGAGTATGGTGCGTCCTTGCGATTTTACGCGATGAATTTTGGTGATTTAGCTGAATTGGAGGAGCAAGACTTCAGTGGTGTGCTCTTTGATTTTGGTTTGTCATCATTTCAGTTGGATACTGCAGCGCGCGGTTTTTCTTTTCGCACCGATGCGCCCGCGGATATGCGCATGAATCCAGATGCTGGGATCAGCGCGGCAGATTTTTTGGAGACGGCGGAGGAGGCTGCCCTGGTTCGTGCCGTGCGCAACTATGGTGAAGAAAAACGTTGGCGCCGAGTTGTCGCGGCCATTTTGCAGGCACGCGGTACGGGTCGCTTACAGCGTACGGCGACTCTTGCTGAATTGATCGCGGAGGCCGTGGGGCCGACACCTCGGGGTCGGTCGGCCGTACATCCCGCTACACGTAGCTTTCAGGGTATACGAATAGAAGTGAATGATGAGTTGAGTGCGATCGAGCGCGGCTTACCGGCTGCGTTCGATCGCCTCTTACCCGGAGGAGTTTTAGCCGCAATTAGTTTTCACTCCCTCGAAGATCGTATCGTCAAGCGTTTCTGCCGACGCATGGCAGGCCGTCCCGAACATGCCGGTGATACGCGTACCCAGGATGAGCGCCAAGAGCGCGCTAAAATGATTTCAACCCGTCCCATTGTCCCCAGCCAAGCAGAAATTGACCGCAATCCGCGCAGTCGAAGTGCTCGGCTGCGTGCGCTGCGCCGCCTTTAACCGCTACGACTCATACCCTATGTCATTCCAACGAATTATACCCCGAGGTCGATGTATCCTACTCCTGAGTGGGATGCTCACCGTTGTCGCGTGCAGTGCGTTTGCGCTGGTTTGGATGCAGCAACAAATTAATCAAACAGCGCGCAGTAGTGTACGTTTAGAGCAGGACCTCGCTGAGATTGATGCGAAGTTACGCTACATTGATGAAAAGATTTCCAAGTCCCATCAGCCAGTCGTCCTGCAGGGCAAGGTCGCCGGTCGTTTGCGCCCGAGCAAAGCAGGGCAGATCGTGCGGGTTACTGAGCGATCCGGGATCACAGGTCGTAGCTATGCCCACGCAGCACCCTATCGGGCTGCCGCGGATTTGGCCTTTGTTAACTTAACCACTCGCTAACAAACCCCTAGTATCATGTCTCTTTTAACTGATGGCTCAAGCGCCCTCGAGGCCTATCTTGAAATCAAGCACCGCTGGGCGCAACATTGGCTCTCTCGGTTACGTCACGCTGTAAACGTGAATCAAGCAACGACGCAGATTAAACCGCTGCGCCCATCGCGTCGAACGCTCCGTCAATTGGAGCGACGCTATAAGAATCATTAAGTGATCGCACGCGTACCCATCCATGAGTAAAGCTTTTGTCTGCAGTCAACGCGCCACGCTGGTCTATACGGCTATTGCTATGGCATTTGCGGTACTGCTGGGTCGCTTGGTTTACTTGCAGGTATGGGATCATGCTGACTGGCTTGAGCAGATCGAGAGCAGTCGACGCATGGTTAAAGTGGTCAAGGCGCGTCGTGGAAACGTGGTGGATTGCCAGGGCAATCTACTGGCGACGACCCACACCACGGTCAACGTGGGGGTTGACCCACAGTCAATACGCGAAGCCGATCGAGACAAATTGCCCGAGCTAGCAAAATTGCTCAATAAGCCGTTGGCTGAGATCGAGCGAGCGCTTCATACCAAGACTAAACGGAGGGGTGATACCAGTGAACCGTATTTAGTACGTTGGGTTCCCTTAGCGAAGGATCTTGATCAGGATACTGCGGATGCAATTGCCGCTTTGGGTATTAAAGGCGTGTATGGAAATAGTCACTACAGTCGCACTTATCCGGGAGGCCAATTGGCAGCTCATGTTTTAGGTTTCGTTAATAAAGAGGAGACGCCTGCCAGTGGTATCGAGCGTAGTTTTGATTATTATCTGCGTGGTCAAGATGGTTGGTTTGAGACTGAACGCGATGGTCGTCGTCGTGAGCTGGCGCAGTATCGGGAGCGCGAGGTCACTCCAACGGACGGACTGAACGTGGAACTGAGCATCGACCAAATGGTGCAGCATATTGTGGAGGCTGAAATTGAGCGCCTTGTTGAAGACTACGATCCGGATAGTGTGAGCATTATTGTCAGTGAGCCCACTACAGGAGCGGTAATGGCACTTGCCAATTATCCCACTTACGATCCGAATGAATATTTCAATACCTCTCAATACCCGCTTGGAAACCAACGCAATCGCGCGCTGACCGATCCCTTTGAGCCGGGTTCAACATTTAAGATTGTACCGATTGCGGGTGCTTTGAACGAGGGGATCGTCCGCACGGATCAGGAGTTCGCCACGAATCTAGCCAGCGTGCAATATGCAGGGCGCACCGTGGGTCTGCCGAAGGATAAGCATATTAAAGCGGACCGCCTTGATTTGCACAACGTGATCGTAAAGTCGAGTAACCGTGGATCGGCTCAGGTCGGTATGCTATTGGGTGCAGAGCGTTTGTATGACTACGCAGCAGCTTTTGGCTATGGCGAAAAAACCGGCTGCGATTTGACCGGTGAAGGCAGTGGCATCTTGCATACCGTCAATCGTTGGGACGGGCTGACGATTACTCGTCTACCAATGGGGCATGCTGTCAGTGCGACGCCTTTGCAGGTTCATTTCGCGATGTCGGTCATGGCCAATCGTGGAGTCTTGATGGAGCCCTTATTTGCTCAGCGTGTTTTTGACGCACAAGGCACCGATATCGTTCGGTTTCGGCCCACAGCTAAACGGCGAGTGGTCTCAACCGAAACTGCGGAGGCGGTGGTTGCTATGCTAACCGATGTCGTTGAGGTCGGGACCGCGCGCAATTATGTGCGCATGGATAACTACACGGTGGCGGGTAAGACCGGAACAACCCAGAAAATCGTTAATGGTCGTTATTCGGAATCACAACATGTCGCCTCGTTTAGTGGCTTTTTACCCGCATCCAATCCCGAATTAGCAATCACTGTAGTTGTGGATCATCCGAAAGGAGTGAGCGCATCCGGAGGCAAGATTTGCGGCCCCACATTTAAAAAGATCGCAGCGGCATGTATCCCTTATTTGGGCATCCCCGCGGATAAACAACTGCCAGCTTCATTGGCACTCAAAGACAGTTTTTATGATCGGACTCGCCGAATTTCAAATTAGCACGCTATTGAGCGCAGAGTCGGCACGGCCACTCAACCCGAGACGTTTCTTTGCGAGTCAGTCCGACTCTAGTCCGAAGCAAACCATGCTCAAAAGCGTCCAAGAGTTATTTTCCGGTGTTGAAATCGAACAATACCATGGAGATGGGGCTGCTGCGGTGACCTGCTTGATCACCGATAGTCGGCGGGTCGTTCCGGGCGCTCTCTTTTTTGCGATCGGTGGCCTGCGCACCGATGGTAACTATTACATTGAAGAAGCTGTTGATCGCGGTGCAGTGGCAATTGTTACCGAGCAGAACTGTGGTTCACACCTGCCGATTGATTGCATCCAAGTCAGCGATGTCCGCGCGACGCTCGCAGTGGTGTCCAAAGCGTTTTATGAGAGCCCTGATGAGGACTTAGCGATCACCGGTATTACCGGCACCAATGGCAAGACAACTGTATCGATGCTGCTCCAGTATTTGCTCGGCGGTGTGGACACCGTAGGCTTACTCGGCACCATCCGTTACGATTTAGGCCGACGTAGCCTGCCATCCTTCAAGACCACTCCGGAGTCGGTCGATGTCTATGCGCTCTTATCACAGATGATTCAAAATGACTGCTCGGAGGCAGTTATGGAAATTAGTTCCCACGGCATTGATCAAAAGCGCGTACATGGGTTGAATCTCGATGTCGCGGTCTTTCTTAATCTGACTCAAGATCATATCGACTACCATGAATCGATGGATGCGTACTATGCCGTGAAGGAACGACTCTTTCTGGATGCGACGCAGCCTCATCCGAAGGCGGCAGTCGTCAACTATGATTGCCCTTACGGTCAGCGCTTGATCGCAGCGATTGGTGCTCGAATGCCTGTGGTAAGTTTTGGAATGAGTCCGAATGCCCTTATCCGTGCTGAAGCTATTGTACTCGAAGCAGACCAAACTTCATTTGAACTGATTTGGCCTGAGGGGCGAACGAGAGTCGTATCGCCTTTATTGGGTCGCTATAATGTCAGTAATCTCCTGGCGGCTTTTGCCGTTGTCTACGCAAAGGGTGGGTCGTTGGAGCCGTGCTTACTGCGTCTGCCTAGATTTCCGGGTGTCCCGGGGCGTATGGAGCGCGTCGATTGTGGGCAAAATTATAATGTCTTGATCGATTATGCCCATACGGATGATGCACTCAAACATGCCTGTGGTATGCTGCGAGAAGTCACTTCAGGTCGCTTGATTGTCGTCTTTGGCTGTGGCGGCGACCGCGATCGTTCGAAGCGTGCGCCAATGTTACGCGCCGCGCTCGAGGGCGCATCCTCCGTTTTCGTGACTGCCGATAACCCACGCTCTGAATCGTTGGAGCAAATCTTCGCTGATATGCGTAAGGGAACCGCGGCAGAGGCACTCAAGTCTGTGGCTTTTGTTTCCGATCGCAAGCGGGCGATATCGCTCGCATTGGATACGGCGCAAGCGGGTGACTGTGTGTTAATCGCTGGTAAGGGGCATGAAAGTTATCAAGAATTTGATGGCACGGTCATTCCTTTTGATGATCGTCAAGTGACTCGTGAGTTACTTCAGTTGAAGTCGTTCAATGTTAAAGAGGATTGATGGCTGAATTGGATCCCAGGGAAGTCGCCGGATGGGTCAGCGGTTCGTGGTTTGAAGGGCTCACACCGAAACGAATTCATAACTTCTGTTTCGATACGCGATTACTGCAACCTGGAGATTGTTTTGTCGCATTAACCCATGGCGTGCGCGACGGTCATGATTTTGTTGCGGAAGCGATTGAGCGAGGCGCCGGAGCCGTGATGCTGGAGCGGGTGCAGTCCTGTCTGCTTCCGCAGTTGGTGGTGGCGGATACCTTGCTTGCGATGGAAGCGATCGCGACCGCAGTGCGCGACGCTTATCATGGCCTAGTAACTGGTATCACGGGCAGTTGCGGGAAGACCACTACGAAGGAAATGCTTCGACAATTATTGGGCGAATCACGCACGCACGCCACCAAAGCCAACTGGAATAACCGAATGGGTGTTCCGATGACATTGTTTGGTTTGCAGGATCAGGATTATGCCGTTGTCGAGGCAGGCATCAATCAACCAGGAGAGATGGCTCATTTAGGACGTATGATTGCGGCAGACCTGGTGATCGTGACGCACATCGGTCCCGCGCATTTAGAATTATTAAAGTCGGTCGAAAGAGTTGCTGCTGAGAAAGCACAGTTGATGCAGCATGCGCGTTCGCATGCGAAATTGATTTTGCCCGCCGAAGCCTCTACCTATAACGAATTTGCAACATTTGCCAGCCGTTCGATCGTGCTGGCGAGTGACGACTCGGCAGTGCCCGGAAATGCGGCATGGGTAGTCCGCTATCAACATCGACCGACTGGTATCCGTTTATTCGATACGGATTTTGAAATCGCGAGTACGAGCCGTGGTGTGCAGTCCAATGCTGCGCTGGCAATCGTTGCAGCCCGCGAGTTGGGAGTTAATTTGAAAACAATCCGCGAGCGTATGGCTGCATGGCGCCCGGGTGCGATTCGCGGCGAGATACTGCGTGCTGGGGCGCAGCGTTACTACATCGATTGTTATAATGCCAACCCCGCCTCTATGCTGGATGCCCTGGCAGCTTTTGACCGCACCCTAGCAAGCACGGAGCCGCGTGGTTATGTACTCGGGGCGATGAATGAGTTGGGCTCAGCGGCCGAGGAACTGCATTGCTCCGTAGGACGTTCGCTACGCTTACGAACTGGAGATCGCGCGTGGTTCGTGGGTCCGGACTTACTCACGGCTGCCTACGCCAGGGGCGCTCATGAAGTTGGATGCCAGTCGGAGCAGATCCGCTGTGTCGATTCGGTGGAAAAATTAAAATCAGATGTTGCTGATTTTGAAGCTGCACTCTTTCTGAAAGGCAGTCGCGAGTATCAACTCGAAACATTACTGCCATCTGATTTACAAACCGAAGCGCCAATTTAACCAACCACTATGCTCAGTTACCTCGCCGATTTTGAAGCTTACTTCGGACCCCTTCGTCTCTTTCGCTACCTGACCCTGCGTGCGGCCTTTGCTGGAGTCACTGCGATGGGTATCGGTTTTATCATCGGCCCTTGGCTTTTTGCACAACTGCGCCGCTTGAGCGCCAAGCAATCCTTGCGCGGTAAAGATGAAGTGGGCGATTTGGCGGACTTACATGCTTCCAAAGCGCAGACCCCAACGATGGGTGGCTTGATGATTTGTGCCGCCGTAATTGTCAGTGCGGTGTTATGGGCGCGCCCGAATGTCTACGTTTATACGGCACTAATGGTTTATGCGGGGCTCACCGTAATTGGCTTTTGGGATGATTATTTGAAGATTTCTAAAGCGAATAGTGCGGGTTTAGCGGGTCACATTAAATTACTCGGACAAGCATGCCTGACTGCACTTGCCTTATTGTTCCTGCTGCATTCACCGGACTCAGCTGAAAAGATGCGTGAGCTGTGGGTGCCGTTTTACAAGAATGTCTTGATCAGTGAAATGTCCTTATGGCTATTGGCTCCGTTCTTATTTCTGATCCTGGCAGGTTCCAGTAATGCCATCAATTTAACGGATGGAGTCGATGGCTTAGCGATAGGATGTACGGTCACCGTTGCATTGGCCTATGCGATCATGGCCTATGCTGCGGGTAACGCCATCATTTCGGATTATTTATTCATTAGTTTTGTCCCAGGAGTTGGCGAACTGGCGATTCTTTGTGCGGCTTTACTTGGGGCCAGCCTGGCTTTCCTGTGGTACAATTCGCATCCGGCGGAAGTCTTTATGGGGGATACCGGTTCGCTGGCTTTGGGCGGATTGATCGGTATGATCGCATTTATGGTCCACCAACCCCTTACACTCATGATTGTCGGGGGTATCTTTGTGCTAGAAGCCCTCTCGGTCATTCTTCAAGTCGGCTCATTTAAACTGCGTGGGAAACGAATTTTTAAGATGTCACCCATTCATCATCACTTTGAGCTGAAGGGCTGGCATGAAAACAAAGTGGTTATTCGCTTTTGGATCGTATCGCTGATTTTTGCGATGGCCGGCTTGGCAACTTTGAAACTGCGTTAGACGGTGACTCCAGATTTACCACTGTATCATCCAGCTTCCCGTCGGGTCGCTATCTTCGGTGCTGGAAAAAGTGGGCGTGCGGCTGCACAGCTTTGTGCTTCGGTCGGCATGAATTATCAAATCTATGATGAGGCGGGTCAGGGCCATGCAACTGAGTTTGGCGCCGCTGATGTGCAAAAGTATGATATATTTATATTTAGCCCCGGTTTCTCCGCGGATCATCCTTGGTTACAGCTGGCGAAAGAGTCCGATCGCTTGTGCTTTGGTGAGTTGGGTTTCGCAATGTGGTTGTGGCGCGGTAAGGTGCTGGGGGTGACCGGTACAAATGGTAAAACCACGGTAACGACTCTACTCAAATGCGCACTTGAGGCGCTGGGGCAAAAAGCGGTGACTGCCGGTAATATTGGTGAGCCACTCAGTGAGTTGTGGTTGCAGCATGGCCTCGATGATAATGTTTGGGCGGTGTGTGAAATCAGCTCCTTTCAGGCAGAGCTGCCTTTGGGGATTGAGCTAGAGGGGCTCATTTGGACTAACTTCGCGGAAGATCACCTAGACCGCTACCCAAGCATGGAGGCTTACTTTAAAGCCAAGTCAAATTTACTCCATTGCCTTCAATCGGGCGGTTATGCGGTCCTCGGGGATACGGTCAAAGCATGGGATGCAAATATTCAGCGTTTTGATGCGGTTTGTGATACACTAAAGGAATCGGCGTTATCGATGCAGTCACCGTTCGCGCACTACCCGCAAGTGGATAACTTTCGTCTCGTGGCCGAGTTGTGGGCACATTTAGGTCTACCGGCAGAGGCACTCTTGGCAGCTGCCAATCAATTTACGCTCGCGCCGCATCGTTTATCGCAAGTGTTTGAATGGCGGGGCGTGAGTTTTTGGGATGATTCAAAAGCTACAAATTTCAGCGCTGCGCTGGCCGCACTGGATGCTGTTGCCGGCCCGATTTATTGGATCGCCGGGGGTGCCACGAAGGGCGGGGATTTAGATGCGTTTGCATTGGCGGCAGCGGCTAAGGTAGAGGCACTATTTGCTTATGGAGAGGTCGCGACACAACTAGAGCGTGCACTCAGTGGAGTCCACCCGCGACTGGAGGTACATTACCATTTTGCCGATGCCGTGAAGGCGGCGACGGAAGCAGCGCTGCGTGCGGCGCCTGCTACGGTACTGCTCAGCCCTGGATTTGCCAGTTTGGATCAATTTAAATCCTACGCACAGCGCGGAGAATCGTTTATTTCGACCGTTTTAAGTTTGAAGAACAGTGCTACGCCCAACTAACTGTAGCCTTACAGTCCATTGTAGTTAAAATTATCATGAAAGTTTCTAAAGTATTCGGCCTTGTTCTCTCACTTCACCTTGGCGTTATCGCAGTTCTTATCGTTCAACCAGGCTGCAGTACACGACAGCCACCCACACAGAGTTATCAACAGCAGGCAACCCTAGGAACTGCGGCGCCTGCGAGCGTGGATGACTTAATTCCTGCGCCGCAAGAGGGCGCTCTGGATGCCGCTTTCAATGCAGGTCTTGGCGAGGGTGGTGTGGAGCAAACGACTCGACAGGAGCCGACTCGCCCGGTGGAGGCGTTCAATGCACTTGCAGGCGAGATGGACCCGACACCCACTGTGGATATCGCAGGCCCCTCCTATGAGACTTACACCGTGCAAAAGGGCGATAGTTTGTGGGCGATTTCACGCCGCAAGGGAGTCGCACTGAACGATATTTATGCAGCCAATGGGCTGAATGAAAAATCAGTCTTAAAGATTGGTCAGGAAATTAAGCTTCCCGTTGAAGGTAGCACTGCAGTTATTCAAACAGAGGTCGCGGCCCCTTATCAACCGGCTGCCTATGCAGCCACAACCACCTATAAGGTGAGTGCTGGGGATACCTTAACGCGGATTGCCAACAAATTTGATACCACTGTTGGTGCAATTAAGGCCGCGAATGGTAAAACCTCCGACCTGATTCGCTTAAACGAGACACTGATTATTCCTGTTTCAGGCGAGGCAGCTGCTGCACCTGCCGGAGTCACAGAGCCCGCAGCAGCGGTCAGTGAACCACAGGTCGCTCCTGCCACGGCGCCTGCAGCACCTCCTGCACCGAGTGCGCCCGCCCCAGTCGTGGTTGAACCCTCGGTTGAGATGAATGTGGTCGCGACGGAAGCGGTTGTCGAAGAACCACCCGTTGCGATGGATGCGGAAGCGCTTTTTGAAAGCGCTGAAAAGATTCCAGTGGTCAATGCGGCCGCCGAGTGATTCGACGCAGCGAGTTAATCAGCCAGCACTCCCCGCATGAGCGTTCGCACTGCCTCGCGTAATTCGTTGTGGCGGCTCCCGCCTGCTGGGGTCTTTTTGAGTCTGATCGTTATTTGCCTCACCTTCCTCGGCCTGGTGATTTTATTCAGCGCCTCGCAGGCGATGCATGACGATCCGACGGTGCTCTTGCGTAAGCAATTGGTGTGGCTGGTAATTGCGACCCTTGCCGGAGGGCTTGCCATGATGATTAATTTGGATGCCTTACGTCCCTATGCCTATCTTTTAGCAGGCGGCTCGGTGTTGCTGTTAGTGGCTGTGCTTATCCCCGGGATCGGTGTGACTGTGAACGGGGCACAACGGTGGATTGATTTCGGCCCGATGCGCTTGCAGGTGTCCGAAATAGGCAAGCTCGGTTTACTTTTT
>Ga0228650_1000124_pt1 | contig 24689 bp, 20 predicted proteins | sample 62DmetaG_FD_183171 | JGI IMG/M metagenome (GOLD analysis project Ga0228650, IMG submission 183171) | Seawater microbial communities from Monterey Bay, California, United States - 62D | ecosystem: Environmental > Aquatic > Marine > Coastal | place: USA: California | collected 2016-10-28
TATCAACGTTTCGGCTGATAATATTCTCCAGCTTCTTCAAAAGTAGGAGTATATTCTTCTTGTCAAAAGCCATTAAAAATATCCTCGCAGCGCTTAAATCTTAATTGAACCGCCTGTGATGTCGTTGCAATTAGCGTTGATCTTTTTATAAAAACCCATAAAATTCTGATTGATTCAAATGACGCTTGATCAAAGGCCGTGAAATGACAATGAATTTCGTACCACCAACAGCCGACATAGATCCGCAATTCAAGCCTTATCTTCGGTGTCCCCCGAGGATCTCTTACTCACAGCCGACAGACTCATGGCTAACCAGAAATCTTATTTCCTCTCTGGAGGTTATTTTAGGTAGGCGACGCATTGAGAAAACGTACTACAAACTGAAAGAGGACGATTTTGATATCAGAAAATTCTTTGGCGATGCTTTAAAGGAAGCTAAAATCAAAGTAGAACTTAATAAGGAAAAGTTGGATAACATTCCCAGAACCGGCCCTCTCCTTTTCGTGGCTAACCATCCTTTCGGAGTAATTGACGGGATCATCCTATGCGATATCGCAGCGCAAGTCCGTGGCGACCTGCGTATTATGCTTAACTCTATACTCTGCCAAGATGTAACTATCGCTCCGCATTTGCTCCCCATCGACTTTAACTCATCAAAAGAAGCCACCAGAACTAATATCCGCAGCAAGCAACTCGCGCTAAAAGCCTTATCATTAAACATTCCCGTCCTAATGTTTCCATCCGGGATGGTGTCCACTGCCGATAAATTTGGTTTTGGCAACATTAAGGACGCCCCATGGACAACATTTGCAGCTAAGTTAATTTTGGAAGCCAAGCCCACGGTCGTGCCTATCCACTTCCATGGGAGAAACAGCCGATTATTTCATGTGGCCTCACACATCGCGGAACCACTTCGAATGGCACTTTTAATCCACGAGGCCCTAAAAAAATTCAATGGATCTCTGAGAGTAAATATTGGTGACCCTATTTTAACCCAAGACTTTGCTCCTTACTCTTCCAGGCAAGGCGTAACCAACTATCTCTACGACAAAGTCAGCTCTTTGGGAGCGGGAGCGAAGACAACGCCTGAGAGTCAGCGTAGATAAGACGCACCATTTACATCGATCACCGTGCCTGTCGAAAACTCAGCACCCTCTGAAGCAAGAAACAAAACAGCATGTGCCACTTCCTCTGGCTGAGCAATTCGACCCAAAGGAGACTGAGCTCTAACTTCAGCTCCTTTTTCAGACGCCATCAAATCTGCGGAAAGGTCTGTCTCCACGAACCCCGGTGCCACCGTCCCTACAAAAATCTTGTGAGGAGCTAAAGAAACTGCCAACGACTGTCCCAAGGAGATAAGACCGGCCTTGCTAGCCCCATATGCTGGTTTTTCAGGCTCACCTCTATAGGCACCTCGGGAAGCAACATTAACTATCCTACCACCGCCAGCAGCAATCATATGTTGGGATGCACAAAAGGAAAGGTTAGCCGGACCGAATAGATTGCATGCCAGTGTTTTTTCCCAGATGTCTTGCCAATCGTCATAGCCTACAGTGTCAACAGAATGATTGATTCCGATACCTGCATTATTTACGACTATGTCTAACCCGCCAAGACCAGCTAAACAACGAGAAAAAGCTGACGCTGTAACTTCGGGGGATGAAAGATCAGCTTTAACAATCAGATGTTCGTATTCTGGATTAAATTCGCAAATTCTCTTCAACGTCTGATTTGCACGCTCCTGATCATCGCGAAAGACCATTGCAACGTGAGCTCCTCGCTGAGCAAAAGCTGAAGAAATAGCAAAGCCAATCCCTCGAGTACCACCTGTAACAATAACTCTCTTTCCTTCAAAGTCCATAAGCCCAACTCTTTAAAAAAATTTCAAACTAATTTGTAAAATCTTTCCTCACTGATTGACAAGCCTCTCACTTATCTCCCAAAGCCGCTCAGCATCCTCCAGATTCGTTGCCCACTCCGACACCCCTTTAATCATTAAATCTTATGTAAAAGAAATTGTATTTTTTCCATTGACGTTATTTACAAATCCAGACCTTCCCAAAAAATCTTGGTCTAACATCGCATTTAAAACTCCTCTTTCGTTTCCGATATTAGAGACAAACCGTCGGCCGCTCAATTTTTCTCGTGCGATAACGATCCCATAATCTGGCTCACCCTTTTTATGAACAACGGTGTAAGTCTCAACTGTCGATTCTCCGTGCGGAGTCTTAGTCACTTCTGGACCCGGCATGTCGTCAAGGCCAAGCTGGTAACTTGAAGCCTTTTCTCGCCCCCACCTACCGCGCGAAGGAGTCGCTGAATAAATTCCTGCAGCATGCTTCGTCAAACATCCCCCGATAGCCGTTATCATTCCAAAAGCCTGCCGCTTATCTCGCAGTTTCTTAATAATCTCTACTATCGCATGCATGGAATAATTGTTACCTGGCCCGCCAAAAAACGGCAGCCCCCCTGTCAACGTCAACCCTTGCCTATCAGTTACATCGATTTTTAAACTTTTACACGCAATTTGAACAGCTGCCGGAAAACAGGAGTACAAATCAAAATAATCTATCGCACCGGAGTCTAATTCAGCCATCTCAAACGCTTGATAAAAAGTCTCATTCATCGCAGGCGATGAGTGGTAATCAATCCTCTCAAGGGGTAACAATTTGTCATTTGCTTCCGCACAGCCATGTAAAAAGATCCACTTGCTTGGATCGATGCCTAACTCTCTAGCCTTGCCGACCGACGTCATAATAACTGATGCCGACTGGTTGACATTTTCCATAGCATTTACAAATTTTGGATACGGAAAACCAATTAAACGGTTATCTTCAGTCACCGCCGCAAGCTGCTTCACCGTGCGAATAGTTCTGAATGTTGCAAATGGGTTGTCAGCGGCCACCTCGCTAAATGGCGCAAAGATTGCTCCCATATGAGCGAAATGTTCTTTTACATTATGTCCTAACTCGCCGCGAATCGCCTGCTCAAACAACGGGTAGGTATTAACGGGAATCCCAACCCCATGAGCTAGTTCATGAGCACTGGTTATAATTTCACCTTGCCCGCGATCTTCCAAAGAACCGGAACTATTCTCCTCCCAATTAAGGGTAAGTCCCTTTCGTAGTGCTTGTTTCGTTGTCCTTATGGCCTCAGCACCAGCAAGAAGAACAATTTCAACGTCACCCTCTGAAATACGTTGGGCCATTTCATTGATAAATTTTTGCGGAGTGTTGCCACCAATACTGCCGTATATACTATTCGCGGGTTCAGCCCCAATTCTAGATGCGATTGCCCGCGGCGGGTTCTGTGCACGACCAAAAGAATTAGACATCCTTGGCCGATTATGTGAATCCGCGAAAAGCCGCACAACTGCTATCGTGTCAATCGCTTTAACGAGAAGCATACGACCTGATTTGCCTAAACCGGTGTCGGCAATCGCGGTCTCAGCCGAGATCGCTGCCAAATCCATCGGTGATCGTAATTTTTCCGAGGTCTCTTCCTTATCAGTAAACTGACCTCCACCGACAAGTATCGGTGTTGAATTTTCTATCATTTTGATTAACCTTTATAGAGAAATAACTCTAACTTAATTGCCTGTAATGGTGGAGAAAAAAATATCAGAGTACGTAAACCCCTTACTAATGACTAGTAATACCAGTAAAAACGATAAAAAAATCACAACGTTTACTATCTTTTAATTAAGACTTTCCACGAGAAAATGTTCGGATTAATGTTTATCGTGAAAATTTTACTGTTAAATTTCGGAAACACTCGACGTAGTTATTTTTTGATCCTATAGTACGCGACTTTAAAACCTAACAGATACACCTAAAAGGGATTTGATTCATTGATTACAGTAGCAAATATAACGATGCAATTTGGCGCAAAACCGCTATTTGAGAATATTTCAGTAAAATTCGGCGAGGGGAATAGGTACGGATTAATCGGAGCGAATGGGTGTGGAAAAAGCACTTTCATGAAAATTCTCGAAGGAAACCTTAAAGCCACTAGTGGAAATGTATCGCTTACACCAAATGAACGCTTAGGAACGCTAAATCAAGACCAATTTGCCTATGAGAACTATACTGTCATCGACACTGTAATTATGGGTCATTCACAACTTTGGGATATCAAGAAAGAACGTGACCGAATTTATAGCCTTGCGGATATGTCGGAAGAAGAAGGGATGCGTGTTGCAGAACTTGAAGTCGCATTCGCGGAGCTAGATGGTTATAGCGCAGAAAGTCGTGCTGGTGAGTTATTACTTGGCGCTGGCGTTGAGCAAGAACTGCACCTCGGTCAAATGTCCGAAGTTGCGCCAGGTTGGAAGCTACGTGTTCTTTTAGCACAGGCTCTTTTCGCTGACCCCGACATCTTGCTCTTAGACGAGCCCACAAATAATTTGGATATTAATGCTATTCGTTGGCTAGAGGAAACATTGACTCAACGCAAGTCAACGATGTTAATAATCTCTCACGATAGGCACTTCCTTAACACTGTTTGCACTCATATGGCCGATATCGACTACGGCGAACTCAGAGTTTACCCAGGCAACTATGACGACTTTATGGTTGCATCAACGGCCGCCCGAGAACGCTTGCAATCAATCAACGCAAAAAAATCAGCCCAAATTTCAGACCTACAGCAATTTGTCAGTCGGTTTTCGGCAAACGCCTCAAAAGCCAAACAAGCTACTTCCCGAGCTAAACAATTAGAAAAAATAAAACTTGAAGATGTAAAGCCATCTAGTCGCGTAAACCCATACATACGGTTTAATCAAGACAAAAAACTCCACCGACAAGCCCTCGTTATTGAAAATCTTTCACAAAGCTTTGACGACGAGACTTTGTTTAGCGATTGCCAAATGATTGTCCCCGCCGGAACTAAAATGGCCATCATTGGGGAAAATGGTGCCGGGAAATCGACCTTTTTGCGTTGCCTTGTAAACGAACTGACGCCGCAGAGTGGTGTTATAAATTGGGCGGAGAATGCGCGAATCGGTTATTGCCCTCAGGACAATACATCAGATTTTGCTGAGAATCTGACTGTGTTTGAGTGGATGAGTCAGTGGCGGAAACCTTCACATGATGACTTAATTGTCAGGGCAACATTAGGCCGACTCCTTTTCCCTTCTGACGACGCAAACAAAAAAGTACAAGTTTGCTCGGGTGGTGAGAAAAATCGACTTCTTTTCGGCAAGCTAATGATGCAAGATCCTAATGTTTTAATAATGGACGAACCTACCAACCATATGGATATGGAGGCCATCGAATCATTAAATCTTGCCCTAGAGTTATATGAAGGGACTTTGATTTTCGTGAGCCATGACCGAGAGTTCGTCTCATCTTTAGCCAACCGAATCGTTGAGATTCGAAATAAAAAAATTAACGACTTTCACGGCGACTACAACGAATTTCTCACGAAAAAACTTAACGTTAAGTAGTCGTAAATAGAGACAAGCTTTGGTAAGTCAATAAAAAGTCTCTCTGAGGCCCAAAAAAGCGATAACTAAATGTCGACTGACGCAGATAAAATTTTACAAACTATATTCGGTTACACGTCTTTCCGATCGCCACAGAAAGAGATTATTGAGTCAATTAGCGGTGGCGACGATGCGCTTGTTCTTATGCCAACCGGCGGAGGAAAGTCCCTTTGCTATCAAATCCCTGCACTTCTTCGCGATGGTTGCGGTATTGTAATTTCGCCACTTATCGCACTTATGCAGGACCAAGTTAGTGCACTTCGCCTTCTTGGTGTAAACGCGTCCTTTCTTAACTCCACACTCGAACGCGATGAAGAAACATTTATTGAGCACCAACTTAAAATAGGCGCTCTCGATCTTTTATACATCGCGCCAGAACGATTATTACAAAATCGCACGATCGCTTTGCTAAAAAGCACCACAATTGCATTGTTTGCTATTGATGAGGCCCATTGTGTATCACAATGGGGTCATGATTTCAGGGCTGATTATCTTGAGCTGTCGATCTTATGTAAATTATTTCCTGAGGTCCCTCGTATCGCCCTGACCGCGACAGCTGATGATCGAACCCGTAGCGAAATAATTAAACAACTTAAGCTAGAACATGCGCCACATTACGTTGCTGGGTTCGATCGTCCAAACATCAGATATCGAATAGCATTAAAAAAAAATACTAAGCAGCAATTTCTTGGGTTTTTGAAAAACGAGCATCAGGGAGAATCTGGCATCGTCTATTGCCTCTCCCGAAACAAAGTTGATCAAATAGCAACCTGGCTGAAAACTCAAAAATTTAAAGCGCTTCCTTATCACGCGGGAATCCCGAGCAATAAACGAGCAGAATATCAAGCCCGCTTCCTGCGAGAAGAAGGCATTATTATAGTCGCTACGATTGCCTTCGGGATGGGAATAGACAAACCAGACGTCCGCTTTGTCGCGCATTTAGATCTCCCCAAAACGATAGAAGCCTATTACCAAGAAACGGGCAGGGCTGGTAGAGACGGCCTGCCCGCTAACGCTTGGATGGTCTACGGTTTACAAGATGTAATCAAGCTGCGGCAAATGATGCAGAACTCAGAGGGAAGCGAGGAACACAAGCGCGCCGAGCAACACCGACTCAACGCAATGCTGGGCTTATGTGAGATAACCTCATGTCGTAGGCAGGCACTTTTATCCTATTTTGATGAACATCTGAGTGATGCATGCGGCAATTGTGACACTTGCATTGAGCCGCCCCGAACCTGGGAGGGAACTGAATTCGCTCGAATGGCACTCAGCGCGGCTTATAGGACAGGCCAAAGATTTGGTGTAAATCATTTAATCGATGTTTTGCGCGGCGCTGAAACTGATAAAGTTTTCCAATTTGAGCATCATCATCTCCCAGCATACGGTATTGGAAAATCGCTCAGTGCAAACGATTGGCGTTCTGTATTTCGACAATTAGTTGCCCGTGGTTTTTTAAGTGTCGACATTGAGCGGTTTGGAGCGCTGCGATTGGAGGAAGTTTGCCGCCCATTGCTCCGGGGAGAGGCAAAAATAGAATTACGGAAGGACCCGGATAAGGCCTCAACAAAACGCCAGACTCGGACCCCACTTCCATCAGATATTGATATCGCGCTCTGGGAAGCGCTTCGGGAGTGTCGAAGGTCATTTGCTTCAGAGCTTGGGATTCCTCCATATGTGGTTTTCAATGATGCTTCGCTTACAGAAATGTGCCAAATGCTCCCAACAGATTTCGATAATTTTTCAATGATTAGCGGCGTTGGAGAGCGAAAATTAGAAAAATATGGCCCGGCGTTCATATCGGTGATTAGCGAACATCTCGCTAGCTACTGAGCCCGTCCCAACAAAGAAGTCAACGGCTCTGCCAGCCACATTTCGTTACAACTCAAACTCGCGTTAACCGATATAATAAAGACCATATAATTAAGCTCTTCGTCCAAAAATGCGCTATTGTTAAATCACAAAAAAACGCAAAGAGGTCGGTATGAATAAATTCCCAATCCAACCGCAAGGTGCCCTGCTTACGGAATCATTTGAACCTGCGGCCGCTAACGGTCTCATCAACAGACGCCAACTTTTAAGCCTGGGTCTGAAAAGCGCAACCATAGCCGGATCTGCATCTATGCTAAGTTCGACTACCTCAGCGCAAAGCGCTGCATTGGAAATTCCTGCATGGTCAAAGACACCAGGACCCGGCTCAAGTGACTACGGATCGCCATCCTCTTTTACTAATGCCAAACGAATGGCAGGAAATCCGAACCCTTTGTATCCTGGCGGAGGTGCTTCTCGCTCCCCACTCCATCAGCTTCAAGGCAGCATTACTCCCAGCGGCCTTCATTTTGAAAGGCATCATGCCGGTATCCCTGCCATAAATCCGGCTGGCCACAAGCTTGTCATCAACGGTTTGGTCAATCGCCCCTTAAGCTTTGATTATGAAGACCTATTGCAATATCCGATGATTAGTAGGGTTCATTTTCTTGAGTGCTCCGGTAATAGTGGAGCACTATTTGGCGATGATGCTCCGGACGGCAGTGCCCAAAGCATTCACGGACTCGTATCTTGCTCTGAGTGGACAGGGATTAAACTTAGCTCGCTACTCGAGGAAGCCGGAATAAGCTCCTCTGCGACGTGGGTCAGCGCGGTCGGAGCAGACGCTGCCAGTATGGGACGCTCGCTGCCCATCGACAAAGCCCTTGATGATGTAATGCTCGCGCTGTTTCAGAATGGCGAGCCTCTGCGGCCAGAGCAAGGCTATCCCATGCGACTCTTTGTTCCAGGATGGGAAGGAAACGTCAGCGTTAAGTGGCTTACTCAGCTCAAAGTGACGAACGCGCCCAGTCAGTTTAGGGATGAAACTAGCAAATATACAGACACATTGAAAAATCGTAAAAGTCGCCAATTTACCTTCCCTATGGATGTGAAGTCTATTATTACCTCGCCCTCCGGACAGATGAAATTATCCAGACAGGGTTTATATGAGCTCACTGGAATCGCTTGGTCTGGTGGCGGACGCATCACACAGGTAGAGGTCAGCGCAGACGGCGGCAAGACATGGGCCATGGCCGAAATCGATTCCCAACTTGGTGAGAAGGCACTCGCTCGCTTCAGAATTCCCTGGAACTGGAACGGCGGAGAGGCAGTGCTGCAAAGCCGTGCGACCGATAGCAACGGAATCATACAACCGACACGAGACGCGTTGGTAGCGGCAAAAAATCAGATCAATTACCGCCCTTTCTATCACTACAATGCAATCCAGAGCTGGGCGATCAATAGGAATGGGGAGGTCAGCAATGTTTATGCGTGATAGGCACAAAAATATCGCGAAATTAATCGCATGCTTTGTGGTGTTAACGACAACGCTGAGCTTGAAAGCGCAAACACCGCAGCTCGGAAATTTACTTGAACCCGCTGCACTAAATGGCTTTGATCTTATCGCGGCCCCCGACGGCTCAGGGCTCCCAGTTGGCAGCGGCACTGCATCTCAGGGAAAACTGGTCTACGAAACCCAATGCCAGGTCTGTCATGGGGAAAAAGGCGAGGGAAACGGCTCAGCAAATCGCCTTGTTGGTGGAAATATGCAATCTGATGATGCACCTATTCGCACCGTCGGCAGCTTTTGGCCTCACGCAACCACATTATTTGATTACGTTAGAAGAGCAATGCCAGCGACTGCCCCGAAATCATTGAGCAACACAGAGGTCTATCAAGTCATTGCTTATATTCTCCACATGAACGGTCTGGTCGGTCTTAACGAAACAATTGACCGACGGAGCCTGTTACAAATCGAAATGCCGAACAGTGAGGGTTTTATCGATAACAGCAACATTCGTTAAAATCTGACTCTCTCAAATCACATAAAAACTGGTGCGGCTCTATGTCGCGCGGCTTTGTGTCACATTTTAACCACCTATATTATTGCGTAACCTATCTAAACCATCTCTGATATAACTCAATAATTTTATTAAATAAACCTACTTTTACTAAGCGAGAAAATTTTAATGTCTTATCCCGTCTCACGAAAATTTGTTTTGGCCACCACGCTCGTATGCACCCTTTTAAGCCAGCTAAGCCACAGTCAAGAAATCTCGTTATCAAAACTATCTGGCACGCCAGAACTAGCAGACTTTATTTCCTCTGAAGATATGAGGCCTATCTCGAGTCTCGCTCAATCTATGACTAAGATCGAATCCTTTATACAGCGGCTTCCAGACGATGGTGAGCCTGCCTCGCAACGCACCGAAGTCTATCTCGGTTACGACTCAACTGAACTTCACGCAATATTTCTCGCTTTCGATGATGAACCTGGGCTTATACGGGCCAACATCTCTTCAAGAGAGAACTTTGAGGGAGACGATTCAGTTGAACTGATAATTGATACTTTTAATGCACAAAGAGCCGCCTTCGCGTTTAGGACCAACCCCGTGGGGATCCAGTGGGATGCGCGCTGGACAGAAGGCGCATCGCGCAGGGGCGGATTTGACACCACACTCGAGGCCGTGTGGGACAGTGAAGGACAGCTAACCAATCAAGGGTATGCCGTTAAAATGTCAATACCACTGCGGAGCCTCCGATTTCCAGAAGCTGAGGATCAAATATGGCGGGTGCAAGTTGGCCGAAATATCGCAAGACTTGATGAACAGAATTACTGGCCACATTACTCGATCAGTAAAGAAGGTCGACTAAATCAAACTGCCCTAATGTCAGGTATTACTGACGTCGCCCCCGGCAATAATACTCAAATTATCCCCTTCATTTTCGCAAGAGAAATAGACGCTCTAGATCCCGACGCAACAGGCGGACCAATGTTTAATACAAAGTCTGAGCAAGACGTTGGGCTAGACGCAAAATTCATTTTTAACGATGCCATCGTCCTTGATCTCACACTAAATCCTGATTTCAGCCAAGTCGAATCAGATCAACCACAAGTCACAATTAACGAACGATTTGAAGTTCAGTTCCCAGAGCGCCGGCCTTTCTTCGTCGAGAACGCCGATTTTTTTGCAACCGATTCTAATCTTGTTTTCACAAGACGCATCGTCGATCCAGAGGGAGGTATACGCCTCACTGGAAAAACTGGTGACTATGGATTCGGTGCAATTATGATAAACGACGAGGCACCAGGGTTAAATCGCGCCGCCGATGACCCTTTGAACGGAGAAAAGGCAAACATCGCCATACTTAGGGGCTTCAGAGACTTCTCAGCTCAGAACCGAGTGGGATTTCTCATTACCGATAGAGAGCTTGGGGACGGATACAATCGGGTCGGCAGCCTTGACGGCCGATTTAAGTTAAACGCCAATTGGGTCACACAGATGCAAGCTGTCGCGACTGAGAGCGAACATCATGCCGGTGGGGAGAAAACCACAGGCTATCAGCGGAATATCGCCGTAAACCGCTCTGGACGCACATTTAATAACCATACCCACTACATCGCTACGACAAAAGACTTCCGAACTGAACTCGGCTTTGCTAATCGATATTTCAAAGCCGACACCGAAGGGCTGCACCAAAGGCTGAACTTTAATTTCTATCCGGATGAATCGACGATCAATAGTTGGGGGGCAACACTCTTTCCAGTGTATCTTCAGGACATGGAAGGACAAAAACTTTTTAGTCAAATAAGCGCGAGTGCAGAAGTAAAATTTGCGACAAGTCAGTTCAGTGCATCGATTGCTGATTACGAGGAAATTTTGCGGCCCCAAGATTTTAACGGGTTAGCCAGTAATCAGTCCTATAGTTATGACGACATAACACTTCGCTATTCAAACACCGTCTTAGAGAGCCTCAACTTGCAGGCCTCAATTCGCGACGGCAAGGCTCTTAACGTAGTGCCCCGAAGCGGCACAATGCCTGGAGTGGCCAACACTCGCAGAGTTAGCGTTGATGCGCTTTGGAGGCCTATTGACCGGCTGCGTGTCGCAAATACTTACCTCGACACTCAATTAGAGACGCTCAGCGGAACTTCGATTTTCACGAATAGGATTATGCGTTCAAATTGGAACTATCAGTTTACCCGCGAGTGGTCCTTACGTTTCATTGCTCAATATGACGAGACCGACGCAGGGCCTGCGACACGCCTCGTAGACGATGAAAACCTCAATTTTGACTTGCTTCTTAGATACGTTATTAACCCATGGTCAGCGTTGTATGTTGGCTACAACACAAACCGAAGTAATTTCGATATCGTGGACATGGAAGGCGAACGGGAACTCGTAATCGCAAATGAACTCCGAAACGACGGTGAACAATTCTTTGTAAAGTTCTCATACCTTTTCCAACGATAAAGTCTAACTATTTCTCGAGGCGCGCGGCAACTAGTCGGGCGCACTCACCGGGGTGAGGAAAACGATTTAACCGACCCTTACTAAATATGATGTCGTCACCGAGGAAAACATCAAAGACCCCACCTTTACTTGCCACCTTTGTTATATCGATACGTGGGAGACTATCTTTTATCTCAGCGAGCACACGGTCCGCTTCCGGCAGATAGTTTCACTCTGCACAATAGGTAATTTCGATGTTCTTACTCATAAATCCACACCCATTTTTTTAACCAAAACACAAAGTAATTTATTCCAGCGACCACAGAAAAACTGCTATCTAAATGATCTCCTGTACAAACCTCTGCGCACATAAAAATGTAACAATTAATAACACCTTTGCTACTATACTGTTCACGCCCATTGGTTTAAATTTTATTCCAGTTTATACTATTGTACATGTTCGGATAAGCCTAAACGCCGCGTTTTTAGGCTGTCTATTGGTAGCACCCCCAGACGGAGATTAACCCATGTCAAAGTGGCATCAGTTTTCTAGAAAAAGATCAACAATAGCACCGCTTGTGGTGATTCTTTGGCTACTAGCAGGGTCCAGCGGAGCCCAATCAACCAACTTCCTCAGAGCTACTTACCCCGAACTTGCAACCCTTTTCAATGCTTTTGATCTAACTCATGCTCAAGCCTTTGAAGAGATTATGACTATTAATGAAAATCAATATGCACAATCGGCGAGAGATCAACTTGAAGAGCACCTCAGCATGATGGCCAATATGACTATGCAAGACATGATGTCTTCTGGCATGAATCATGGTGGCGGGATGCATATGGGCATGAATATGAGCGGCCCCTACGGCGACCTGGAAATTGAGGCTCGCATTGGTTTGCGTAAAACGATGCAGGGACAACATACTGAAGAAGCCGCTTCACGAGCGTTTTCTGGAAGCTCAATACTGGACTCTCGCACTGCTCAAGTGTTGTCGCGCGGCCGTGATTTTGAAAACACAGTACTAGCTATTTACCTCGACGAAAGTATTAATGACAAACTTGATGCGCTGGACACTGCAATCGATAATTATTTAAGCGATGACGCCCACTCTGTAGCTTCATCGCCAAAAGACAGTGGTTTTATCTTAACACACCCCCAAGCAACGGCGTTCAAAACAGCCTTCCCCCGATTGAGCGCTTTTCAATGGACCCAACAATGGCTGCAGCTTGCTAGCATCGAAGCAATCATTCGTGAGCACGTTGACTCACAATTTGACAACGGAATTCCCATCGCGCTTGAACGTTTTTGGAACAAAATTGGTTCCGCAGGTGGAATGACCATGTTCCCTGCGCCGACAGAGTTACCCATGACACCAGCCATTGCTCCAGATCTTTACAGCCAATCCCCTCGGGCGGCCATAATTATCGACAATCTTAATGTTTTGGAAACGATGATCGCTGACATACTTTCCTACCCAAATCTGGAAAATCGATCAGATCGCATTAGCGACGTCGTAAATAACTTTACAGATAAAGGTGCTGTTGAAATTGCCCCAGAGGAATACTTACTGTTCGCCTTGCGAGGTGGTATTTACAATCAAGGGGGGCCGGCTGTAGGAGAGCTCATGCAGTCTGAGAGAAATCGCTCGAGAGAAATGATGGACATGAAACACGCTATGATTATGTCCACAGCACAATAATGGCGCACGAAAACCACTTCCCAATTTTCTCAGGATACGACTACAAAGGGTGAAGATTTTTTAAACCCTTCTTGGGTGACTTGAGAGGAGACATACCTTTAAAAAGTTTGCGACAGTTTTTTTTTCACTTGTACCTGTCACGTTAGCGGCTATCTGGCTTTTGCTCGGCTTCTCGACTAGCCTAATCTCAAATTATGCAATCAGTACTGCACTTGAACGAATCAGCCTAGAGTTAAATCATATATCCAGCGTAGAGACTGGCTTTTATTCTGGAAAAATTGAACTAGTCGAAGCCGCCGCAAAAAATTCAACGGTTTCTTTAAATTCTCCCAGTCTTCAAAGCGTCCCACCCTTAGTAAAAACTCCAAGAGTGATTGAATTTAAGGCAAAAGGGACCTCCCTAAACCTATCGATTTCGCCGGACCCCATATCGATTGAAATAGAAAATATCAGCGCAATTTTAAAAGCATCAAATCTTTTGATTACTGTCACGGCCGATGACATTAAAGCCAAATGTAATTTGTTATTCCACTGCGAGCTTTCAGGGATAGTGGAATTGCAAAACACCCACCCTCAATTAAAGCTTAGTTGGTTTCCGAGTGAACCGGTGTCCATTTCCGCTGATAGTGTTTCCTTGAGTGGCCCATTCTCTTTGAGTTTAGATGCCAATTCATTCCTAAATTTCACATCAGAGGCTTTTACTCTTGAGGTGGAAAGCCTTAAATCTCCAATGGTCAACAGTTCTATCTCTTTCAGGACAAAAATTACAGATCTCTCTTTTGAGGGCATCGGTAAAACAAAATTTCCCAATATTAAAGGCGAAGTCCAATCCGAGTACATAAATTTTGAAAACGCTCCTATCACTCCTATCGAACCGCTAGTAAGTGGTTTTCTGCGATCCGACCTTGAGACAATTAGCGCAATTTTTGAGTTGCGCTCTGGCGATCGGGCCATTCTCGGGGCCTCTGTTCAACACGATTGGATGAGAACTACTGGGAGCTTGGACCTTCAACTAGACCTACCCAAACTTACGACCTCCGAACCCCTATCTAAGTACATTAGCCTCGCCAACTTAAATTCTGACCTCACAGGTGGCGATATAAGTTTACGCTCAGATATAGGCTGGACAGAACGAATTGATGGATCTTGGGACTTTGGAGGCCCACTAATAACTAAGCTTAATGACGTAAGCGGTTATTACAACGATACAATTTTTAGCGGTGCAAGCGGGACGATAACCTTAGCCGTTGAGAACCCGTTTTCGTTAAACACATTAAATTATCAGGCACTGCATGTAGATAAAATCGATGCTGGGTTTGTCCTCGCTAACATCGAGACATATCTAAACATTAATAGTCAAGCAAAGTCATTTAATCTTCTCGATACGAAGGCTCGATTCCTTCAGGGTGAATTAAATCTTCAGGAAATCACTCTTCTAAAAAAAAAATCCCAATCACGATTTGATTTGATACTCACCGGGATCGATTTAGCTGAACTTATGGCGCTAATGCCTTACGACGGGTTAGAAATTACCGGGCGTGTCAGCGGGCATATCCCAATCATTCTTGACAACGAGAACCTCGAAATACGCAATGGTTATATTTCTGCTCTGAATCCCGGAGGTTCAATTTTTTATACGCCCCAAAATAAAGAAGATATAAATCCCAGTATGCAGCTCGTAAACGAGGCGTTAGAGCACTATAACTTTGAGACTCTAAACAGCACTTTAACACTAAAGGACGATGGGGAGATCGAAATTGCAGTTGCACTACTTGGAGAGAGCCCGGCCATGAACGGTGGTCAGAAAATTAACCTTAATCTAAATATAAATGATAACCTCAACGCGTTGTTGCAGAGTCTATTAGCAAGCCGTCAAATTGGAGAAGGGTTTGAGTTGCGTTACTCTCGCTAACAATGCAACATGAGCGGGTTTCAAAGATAAAAAATGGAAACAGACAAACGATGCACAGAGCAAGAATGACGATATTTTTATGCAACGTAATAGTGATGAGCGGGTGTACGCCAACGGTAAAGGTTGCAGTTCCAAACGAACCTATTACGATCAACCTAAATGTACGAATTGAGCATGAAATAAGAGTTCAGGTTGAGGAAGAACTCGAAAATATTTTTTCGCCAGCCAGCGGATTATTCTGATCTGGGATGAAGAGGAAAGAACATTGAGAAAGAACCATTTTGATAGGTCGAGATGTTTAATAATTACACAAAATAAATCTGGTTTGATTTTTTTGAAACGGCTAGTTTTCTCGATACTTATTTTCCTCGCTCCGATATCAATCGCCATTACGCTTCAAGAAGCGAAACAGCAAGGTTTAGTTGGAGAAAAAAACGACGGCTACTTAGGTATGGTTGTTAATGACGGGAATACGGAAGTAAGAACGCTGATCCAACAAGTAAATCAAGTTCGGCGCGAGCGATATCAGCAGATCTCACAAAGAAATGGCATTGACTTAGAGCAAGTACAGCGGCTCGCTTTCGAGCAAGCTGCAGAGGCAACAGCCCAAGGATTTTACATTCAAAACAAACAAGGCCGTTGGGTACAAAAATAATGACCAAATCCGACGTTTAATTTTTACCTCACTCGAGCCTCGATCAGACGCCGCCGGAATTCATTACTGACGTCAAAAGCATTTGAAGGGGATTGCTGCAACATCAAAACATAAACAGTTTTGTCCAAAGGATCGGCCCAAGCAAATGTTCCTAGAGAACCACTCCAAGCAAACTCACCATTATTTACGGGAAAAGCGCTCTGACTCGAATCAGTGACTACTCCTATGCCATAACCCCAACCCCGATCAAGCATCGGCGAGTTAGGATTAATTCCAAAAGGCATGAGATGAGGCTCAATCTGATTACGCGTCATCTCTTGAACCGAGTCACTCTCTAGAATTTTTTGCCCAGCAAGCTCTCCCTCATTTAGCAGGGCTTGAAAAAAGTTCATTATGTCTGGAACGGTGCTCACTAAACCGACCGCACCCTCGAGGAGCGGTGGTTTTTCTTCAATCGGAATTTGCATTGGTGGTAACCGTCGCAGGCTAGAGGTATCGGATCGTGCGCTATAAGCTCTGACGATTCTGTCGGCATTGTTAGCGAAGAACCCAGTGTTCGGCATACCTAATGGCTTAAATATGTTCTCGTCTAAAACCACATCTAAAGGCTGTCTTGACACAATTTCAATCACTCGACCTAGTATAGTCATGGATATACTATAGACCCATTTCTCACCTGGATCCGCAATAAGCGGAACTTCGGCCACTTTATTTACTAACATTGCTAATGAGTCTGAGCGGAGCCGCACATCATTTTCTCGATACAACTGACTAAATCGATGACTTAAACCTGCTGTGTTTTTCATCAAATCTGCGATGGTTATAGCTCGATTGGGCGGCCTTGTTTGAGAAAAATCTTGCGTGTCAGGGTCTTTAAATACCGTCACGGCCCCAAAACTAGGAATATACCTTGCCACTTTATCGTCTAAGCTTAATTTATTTTCCTCAATCTGTTGGAGGGCAGCGACGACCGTAATCGGTTTGCTCATAGAGCGAATTTGAAAAAGAGAGTCGACTTCCATTGGTAGGTTTCTTTCAATATCTCGCTTCCCAACCGCGGCAATTCGTACGACATCACCACCTTGCATAATCCCAAAAACAGCACCAGCAATTTTCTTTTCCGCAGCCATAACTCGTAACCATAACTCAACTTCATCCAACCCTTTTTTTGAAAACCCATTAATCTCTGACTCAACGCTAAGCACTCGAGACAGAGCTAAAATACAAATAAAAAAAGTGCTGATTTTCGAAAATTGCATCAAAAAATTTCCCGCTTGCAGCCGTGCTAGTTTAATTCAGAATCAAACGTCTCTGTTAAGAGTTTGACCGACAAGAGTGACAGGAGCGACGCGACGGCCATGTAAACCGAAACCCAGACAATCGCATATTCTCGCCACAAGATCGTAGCAATCGTCGGAGCAAAAGCTCCCCCCACAATTGCACCTATTTGATAGCCCAATGAAGCACCTGAATAACGTACCTCAGTGCTAAAAAGTTCCGTAAAAAAGGCCGCCTGAGGGCCATACATAAGACCCAAGAAAGTTAATCCGCCGCTTATAGCTAAAACGACTAACCAAAAATTACCGGTGTCTACCAATGGAAACAACAAAAAGGACCAAACGGCTGTCAATAGCGCACCCCACATAAAAATGCCGCGGCGTCCATGTCGATCAGAATAAGATGCAGCCCAGAACTGACTGGGAATTTGTATTATCGATGCAATCAAAACCGCCCAAAGTAATGTGTCTCTCGGAATCGCGGGCCCCGCGATGTCACTCCCGTAAGCCAGAATGAAACCGATTAGTATGTAGAAGGCTACTTGGATCGATAAGAACGCCCCCGCTGCCAACGCTATTCGTCTGGGATACTTTATCAACGCTTCGATGATTGGCGAGCGCCGTATTTCAGGACGCCCACCCTGCTCACTTAAACGCTTTTCCTTTGCCAACTGCAAGGCCCTAAATGCAGCAGTTTCTTCCATGCTCAACTGAACGTACATACTAATACCGATAAGCACTACACTGGAAAGAAAAGGGACGCGCCAACCCCAATCAAAAAAAGCCTGCTCAGACATTGACGAACTGACCAAAATAAAAGCAAGATTTGCGAGAATTACGCCAGCTGGCGCGCCTGCTTGAGCATATGCACCGTAATAGCCTCGTTGATCAGCCGGCGCACTCTCTGTGACCAAAAGCATCGCGCCGCCCCACTGCCCGCCAATAGCCAACCCCTGTACAAATCGCAGAAAACTCAAAAGAATCGGCGCAGCTATTCCTATTGTTGCGAAAGTTGGAAGCAATCCTATCAAAGTCGAGGCAAGGCCCATCATCCAAAGAGCTATAACTAAAGCTCTTTTGCGACCAACGCGGTCGCCAAAATGGCCGAACAATATTCCTCCCACAGGTCGTGCAATGAAACCAAAAGCAAAAGTACCAAAAGATAAGATCAAGGCCATTGTAGGGGTGCTTTCAGGGAAAAATGCTGAAGGGAAAACAAGTGCCGCCGCGGTGCCGTATAAAAAGAAGTCATACCACTCTATACTCGTACCTGCGAGCGATGTCAGGGCAACAGCTCTCATGTTCTTTTTATTGTTGTTTACACTTTCGAGATTAGTTTCTACCGTGTTTACCATTATCGAGCCTCTTTACCTGTATTTTTGTTGTATCACAAAACCAAAATTATCTATGCACTCCCCTCTAGATAAATGCGAGCGAACAAGTGTGGGTTTTAAACCCTACCACTGGCGGTCAAGCCACCCATTACAGTACACTCAAATCATGCTATTTTCATTATTAAAATTCATCCATAGTATCTCGATAGTAGTCATGTTTGGCTCTTTAGGGCTCAACGCAGCAGTACTTCATAACAATCTGTCTTTGGAGGATCTGAGGAACGTATTGAGAGTGCAGGCCACGTTCTGGCTAAGCCTCTGTCTCACATGCGTCTGTGGAACAATTCTATTATTCTTTGTGGGAAAACCCAGTCAATTCTACTTAAACAACCCAATTTTTACTGCAAAAATAGTCGCCTTTATCAGCGCAATTTTTCTAACTTTTCCAAGCACTGCCTTTCTACTAAAGGCTCGAAAAAACCTTGATAATCGCATCGAAACACCAAAGATTTTGAGATTAACAACTAAAGCAGTGTTCTTACCATTGATAATCTCACTTTTGCTCGCATTTCTAGTTGCACGTGGAATTGGTCTACAATAATGCTAATGAGGACAAAAAAAACTGACAAGCGGCACCTGTACCTATCGAGCTTGATTGTAGTCATTAGTTTTTATCATGCCGTCACATTTGCGACGCCTCATCAAACTTTAAATCTTGATGAACTGAACGAAGCACTGACATCAATCAACCGCGCGCCGAGTGATTTAGCACGCGACAGTATCCGCAAGCCAATTGAGACTCTTGAATTCATTGGGGTCCGACAAGGTATGACAATATTAGATGTTTATGCCGCGGGAGGGTACTACACTTATATTCTTTCAAAAGCCGTCGGCCCGACAGGAAAAATCTTATCCCAAAACACTGAGCGCGGCAGAGCCTTTGTCGAGGACCGGCAGGATCAAACTCAAGGAGAAGTATTAGACCGCAAGATCGTTCAAGCCGAGTTAAAAAACGTAGATCAAATTATCGGAGATTTACATGCAATTTCGATCGAAAAAGAATCATTAGATGCAGCCCTTCTAATGTTAACTCTACATGACTTAATTTACTCCTCTAGAGCAAGGGATTTATTGAGGAAATTATATGGGTGGCTTAAGCCAGGCGGTAGTATCGGGATCAGCGATCACATTGGCTTGCCGGGTCAGGATAACCAATCGCTGCATCGCATGGAACCAACTGAAGCTATTGAGCTAGCTACCAAAGCTGGTTTCTCGGTTGAGAGCAGCAACCTCCTTCGCAATTTCGATGATAACCATATTCGAAGCGTATTTGATCCGAAACTCGCGCGTAAAACAGATCGATTTTTAATAAGACTGAGAAAGCCTTAGGTTTTTTCTCTTTTTAACCGCAACAGCTAGCCTAGTGCTCATCGTAGGAATAACCCTTACTCTAATACTGAGAAAGGCGGGAGGGAAATACATGTTATTTATTAGAGTGCAGGCTCTTCATCGATGGTTTCGAGTAACTACAAAGACCGTTTTTTTGTTTTATTCTACATGTGTTTTTGCCCAGCTTTCACCAGCTGAGTTCGTAGTTCCGAGAACCATTGATGGTGCACCCGACCTCCAGGGCATGTGGACAAATAACACAATTACACCTTTGCAACGTGACGAACATTGGGGTGAAAAACTTATACTTACTCCTGAGGAGGCTTTGAATTTGGAACGGCAGGTCTCGGAGTTTTCCGCCCAACAGGATGAACCCAGCAATCCAGACAGAACTGCACCAAAAAAAAGCAAGATAGATTTAGAGGACAGTTACAACGACTTTTGGTTTGATGACGGAACCTTAGTAGCTGAATACAATGGCGAATTTCGCAGCTCACTGATTATCGACCCAACAAATGGAAGGTTACCTCAATACAACTCACAAGCAGAATTCCGCATTGAGGCGGCTAGCAAGCGCAGAGAATCGATAGGCGCGTATGCTGGCCCTGAGGCAAGGCCTCTTGCTGAAAGGTGCTTACTGTCGTTCAGTTCAAGCGGTGGTCCCCCGATGCTACCCATCCTTTATAATAATCACTATCAAATAGTTCAGTCTCCGGGCTACGTCGTAATTCATGTTGAAATGGTCCATGACACTCGGATCATTCGCATCAACGACACGCCTTTGCCCTCAAATATACGTCCTTGGCTTGGAGACTCGCTCGCGCACTGGGAAAACAATACTTTGGTCGTTGAGACCTCAAATTTTCATCCTCTACAGCACTTTAGAAATTCTTCAGAGAGCTTTAAAATCGAAGAACGATTTACTCGAGTGGCAAAAAATCGTATAAACTATGAATTCACGGTAAGTGACCCGGAAACTTGGTCAAATTCCTGGTCAGCAGAAATCCCTCTGAATACGACACAGGAAAAGCTTTATGAATATGCGTGTCACGAAGGAAATTACTCACTCCCGGGTGTTCTCGCAGGGGCAAGACGCGCAGAGGCAAGTCATCAATAAGAAAACTCAAATCTAATTACTTGAGAAAGTTCAGAGAAAAAATGAATGATTTAAAAAGCAAGACAGAGAACAAGCTTAAAATTCGCGGCGAGCTTTCGGCTGACGTCGCTTTTGACGCCAACAACCTAAACTCCTTAAACCGTCGGGCGTTCCTAAAGAAAAGCAGCTTGATCGCAATGACTACAGCCCTGGGTATGAACATCCCCTTTGCTGGGTTGATGCCGCCGGGCTTAGTTCCAAAAGCATTCGCGGCCGATAATTTAAATTTCGACATCCAAGGCAAGGAAGGTTTACGACTTTTAAATGATCGACCAATTAATGCTGAAACACCGGCTCACCTTTTGGACGATTCCGTAACACCGAATAAGTATCTCTTCGTCCGTAATAACGGCATCCCGCCGACGAGCGTTGACCCAGCAACTTGGACACTTGAGGTCAGCGGAGAGTCTTGTGTGGAAACTAAAACTTTTACTATTGCCGATCTTCAGGCTACTTTTGAAGAAGTAACGCTTCAACTGCAGCTTGAATGCGGCGGCAATGGAAGAAGTGAATTTAGCCCCGCGGCGAGCGGCAACCAATGGACGACCGGAGCAGTGGGGTGTCCTACATTTACCGGTGTACGCTTGAGAGATGTTTTAAATTATTGCGGTGTGGAAGCAACTGCTAAATACGTGGGCTATGTTGGAGCAGATAGCCACTTAAGCGGGGATCCAGACCGCGTAGCGATCTCTCGTGGCGTGCCCATAGAGAAAGCGTTAGAAAGAGAATCCTTGATCGCATGGAAAATGAACGGAGAAGATATACCGCTTCAAAATGGTTTTCCCCTGCGCTTAGTCTGCGCTGGTTGGCCGGCTTCAGTCTCTGGTAAGTGGCTGAGCAAACTCCTTATCAGAGACCGCATTCACGATGGTGAAAAAATGGCTGCTCCCTCGTATTCGGTGCCTCAGGTTTCTGTTGCTCCGGGGAGTAAAGTCCCGAATGAAGAAATGAAAATCATCGAATCCATGCCAGTCAAATCACTGATTACCTTTCCACAATCTGGAATTACCCATGATCTGCGTGAGCGCCTCATTGTTCGCGGGCACGCTTGGGCTGGCGACAATCAAATTACTGCCGTCTTTGTATCGATCGACTTTGGTTCGACCTGGCTTCCAACAGGGCTTAACGGTCCAGCAAATAGGCTGGCTTGGCAAGATTGGGAAGGATGGGTTCAATTCCCTGAGCCAGGTTATTATGAGATTTGGGCTCGGGCAATGGACCAGCAGGGCCGATCACAACCGATGGTGACCCCGAGTTGGAACCCGAGGGGTTACCTAAACAACGCAGCACATAGGATTGCTGTTCAGGTAACTTAAATCATGAACCCACTATTTAAAATAACATATCTTTATCGATTTTTTGCGTTGCTCTTTCTGCTCAGTATTCCAATTACAACAGCGCTCGCTCAAGATCCTGAATTTAAACAAGCAGATGGTGTTGAAGTGGTTCGCAAGAATTGCACGAGCTGTCACAGCGCTCAACTTGTCACACAGAACTCAGGATCAAGAGCTGTCTGGGTGAGCAGATTAAGGTGGATGCAGGAAACCCAAGGCATGCCATCACTTGACCCGACTGATGAAGGCATTATCCTCAGCTACTTAGCGGCCAACTATGGGCAGAAAGCCTCTGGAAGGCGTCCACTGCTTCATTCCAGTCTCCTCCCTCAAAATCCATATGATTTGCAAGAATAAGTTCAGGGATGACGAGGCAATTTTCTATCTTTGGTGACACACCGCCCAACAAAAAAAATGTCACCAAGTTAGTAAAAATCTCTATCAGCAAAACAATTAGTTCATCGCCTGAGAAAATATTCGATCGTTGGCTGATTCCGACATTTGTTGGAAATTGGATGTTTGGCCCTCATGTCGGTGATGATGATCTTGGGGACATGCGAAATGAAGTACGTCCCGGTGGACAATATTCCTATGATGTTTACCGTAACGGAGCTCTTATCAATTTTTCAGGACACTATGAAGCGATTGACAGACCAAATTCTCTAAAATTCTCGTGGTCAGAATCCGGCGGAGCCATAAATCAAAGTGTAGGACTCAAGTATATTTCACTAAAGCTAATCCCCCTTGGTGAGAAAACTCAATTGAAATTAAGCCTTGAAGTAGATCAGAACGAAGCAGAGGATCCGCGACCTATCAAAGAACTTTGGGCCCTGCGCTGCAAAATGTTGGCATCAAAACTCGAACAGTAAACGGTTGTCTTACTAGAATTCGACTCTTTTAGCTTCATCAATAGTCTTGCGTCCGTCAGAGGGAAGAATAAACCCTTCGTCAATGTTCTTTTCCACAATTTCTCTAACAGCCTGCACATAACTATCAGCAGTCGGATATAGATTCTTGAGGGTTTCTTTTGAGAACGGCTCATAAGAGCCATAGAGATAACAAAATGGACTGTTCCCATTATTCATACCCGTATTTTTTGCGGTTGGGACTTCATGCATAGCAAGTCGGATTCCCCCTAAGATATTACCAAAAGCATCTCGAGCAAACTCAAACTCAGGAATCCCTTGCGATGTTTTTAAAAACTCTGCCTCTGGAGGAGCGACCCCTTCTTGTACCCATACAACTAAGTGCTCATACGCAGAATTTATGACGTGCCTAAAAGGAATTCGAGAAAAGGAAGGCAAGGCACAATCTGGCATCCGCGGCTCCGCTAACTCTGGTGACTTTCCGTCTCGTTTTAGCCTAACCTTCGCATATTCAAGCTCGAAATCTAAATCAACATGAGAGCTTCCAGCGACCTCCCACTGCCTAAATCTATCGGTGTTTGGCTGACGATTTACACCAAAAATTGGCAAATCTGTTTCAGACATAACTTTAAAAACCCTTACCGGCTTATCATCACGGATACGACCACCTCCGCCATGGACCATAAACCCATCGTATATCGGATTAAGAAAGTGAATATTATTCAGGTAAACAGCAAGCCGACTCGCCGATTGCGAATGGCCCGTTGCAATCAAGGTCTTCGGTTTCAATGGACCTAATAACGTAGATTGCAAAGACACACCGCTTTGTCCACTCAATCCGAATCCTACCGCTGTGAAAATATCGTAAGACAGAGCATCTTTATCCGATGTTGCATCATGACTGACATTCAGACTTCCATATCGGTCAGAGTTATAATTTTTCAGAGATTTGATTCCGTCCTGCTGGGCAGATACAAAAACATAAGCGTATCCCTCAGATATAAAGTGGTCTCCAGAAAACCACCAATCGATATCTTTGTCAGTGCCCCCCGTAACATTCATCCATTCAATTACAGCAGTACCATTGAACGCGACTGCGTCCTTTGGCCTGCGGACAACTATACGCGTGCGATAGTGATGTCCACTGGAAAGTACTTCACTGCTGCGCATATCTCCTGTTGAGTATGTGTTAGCAAGCCCTTCAATAAAAAATTCTTCTTCAATGTAGCCCTTATCTATAAGCTCGATCGCTGACGCGCTATAGATAACATTGATACCTCCTGAACCTGGAAAGTCCGCAACTATCGGGCCCGTTATT